>Ga0209187_1000303_pt1 | contig 98942 bp, 78 predicted proteins | sample BantaG_FD_187430 | JGI IMG/M metagenome (GOLD analysis project Ga0209187, IMG submission 187430) | Marine algal microbial communities from Bantry Bay, Ireland - BantryBay_4 metaG (SPAdes) (version 2) | ecosystem: Host-associated > Algae > Red algae > Unclassified | place: Bantry Bay, Ireland...
GAATAAATTTAAAGGGAAAATCGCTCAGAAAACGTGCAAATCATTTATCTTAACATTTTTATCACCCGATATTTGCTAGGGGGTCAAAGCTCCGGAATGGTGGGGTCAGAGTTAACGGAATACGCACAAGTAACCAATTTGTCGGTAATGTAGCTATTATTTTGTGATTGGAAAGTAATGGAAGATGAATGCTTTTCAATAGATTTTAAGGTTTGATTTAAAAAGATATTAACTCCGTTGTTTTTTAAAATTTGTGCTAAACATTCCGCTACTTTTCGGTAATCAGTAATACCAGCCTCTGGCACCCAAATGCCTTTAATTCCTTTTACAAATGGCTCTCGCTTTTCAATTTCATTTGAATCAATAATCTTGATTCCTTTCATCCCATTCTGGATTCCTCGTTTATAAATCGTTTCTAATTGTGCTAATTCGGAAGACTTGTGGGCAACAATAACTTTCCCGCACAATTCATAAGGAAGTTTGTTTTTACTAAGAAATTCCAACAGATAGTAATATCCTCTGATACAATTTGTAGCTCTTAAACTTCCAGGTTTATAATAAATACCAGAATGAATAACCCCACTATTGTGAGAGGATTGATGTTTGGCAACATGGTCCTCTTTTTCAATAACTGCCATTTTTAATTTTGGATACTTATTTAGAAGTTGATAGGCAGTTGCCAAACCAACAATCCCTGCTCCGATTATACAAATGTCATATCTATCTCCTTGTTTTTTCATATTAAATTTATTACTAATATAAATATCCTTATAAGTAAATCGGATAGCCGTCTAATATCCTATTAATATAGATCGTTCTGTGTTATTTTCTGTACCTTTGCATCTCTTTTTAATTAAATCAATATATTTTGAAATCATTCGATGACTTAGGGTTGATTCCTGAATTAGTAAAAGCAGTTGGAGCAATGGGATTTGTGGAGGCTACTGAAATTCAAAGTAAAGCCATTCCAATGCTTTTAAGCTTGGATCCTGATTTTATTGGTCTTGCTCAAACAGGAACTGGTAAAACAGCAGCTTTCGGTTTACCGTTGATTCAAAAAATTGATTTAGACAATAGTAAAACACAAGCATTAATCGTTGCACCAACAAGAGAGTTAGCACAACAAATTGGTAAAGAATTATCGTCTTTCTCCAAATTTTTAAAAGCGCTGAATATTTCTTGTGTCTATGGAGGAACTTCTGTTGGCAAGCAAATAAAGGATTTGAAGAAAGATCCACCACATATTATTTGCGGGACTCCTGGTAGGATTATGGATTTAGCCAATAGAAGAGCGATAAAATTAGATGAATTATCCATAGTAGTGTTAGATGAGGCAGATGAAATGTTGAACATGGGTTTCCAAGAGGACATAGATCAAATTCTGGAATATACACCAGAAGAAAAATTGACTTGGTTATTTTCAGCAACCATGCCTAGAGAGATTAGAAATATTGTAAAAAAATACATGACTGATCCGGTTGAAGTATCAATAGATAGAGGTCAAGTAACCAATCAAAATATATCACACAAATATCTAGTAGTTAAGCGAAAAGATAAGCAAGAAGCTTTGAAAAGGGTGATTGATTATATTTCAAACATATACTGTGTAGTGTTCACAAAGACGAGAGCAGACGCAAAAGATCTTGCTAGAATTTTGAGCCAAGACGGTTATAATGCAGAAGCCTTACATGGCGATATGGACCAAAAGCAGAGAGACGCAGCCATGTGGAGATTTCGCTCAAAACGCACCAATATTTTGATAGCTACTGATGTAGCGGCGAGGGGTTTGGATGTAGACAGCTTGAATTATGTAATGCATTACAGTTTACCAGACTCCATTGATTATTACACGCATAGAAGTGGTCGTACAGCTAGAGCGGGCAAAACCGGGACATCCTTATCCTTTGTTACACCTAGTGAGAGAAGAAAAGTTCGGTCTATTGCTTCGCGGTTGAAAATTGAAATGGAGGTAGTTGAAGTTCCTAAATTATCCGATTTAGTAGAACGAATGATTGTTAATTGGTCAGAGGAAATAATAGCGATTGATGCAACAGATCTTCCAGAAGATGTTGCTGAACAAGCTTTTGAATTATTTAAAGAGGTAGATAAAGAATCATTGCTTAAAAAGCTAATGATTAGTCAGTTACATAAGGTTAAAGAAAGCTCTGGTGCTGAGGATTTAAATGTTTCAGCTGATTATCGGGAAGAAGGTCGAAGAGGCGGAAGGGATCGAGATCGAGGAAGGGGACGAGGAAGAGATCGAGATAGAAGAAATGGCAGAAGTAGAGATAGGGATCGAGGAGGTAGAGACAGGAGAGAAAGGGATGATAGAAGGAGAGACGAGAGAAGCAGTGGAGAAAGAAGATCTTCAGGTGGAAGTAGTAATATGGTGCCCATTTTTGTCAATCTTGGAAAAGTGGACAGAGTGAACAAATCAGGGATTTTAGACTTCATAGCAGAGAACGGCAAAATCTCTAAAAAGCACGTTGGCGATATCCACATGCATAAGCGTCACTCTATTTTCGAATTGCCAAGAAAATATGCGAAAGATATTGAAGCTCAGTTTAAAGGTGCCAAATTCAATAAGAGAAAAGTAAAGGTTAAAATAGATAGTTAAGGCAAAATCACTCATTTGCTTTAATTACATTCATAACATCATCGTAATTCAGAGAAAATCAAGACTTTGTTAGGTTTCTTCACTTCATTTAATTTTCCCAAGTAGTAAATTTGCAATATTAAATGTAATGGGAACTAAATCCTACCAAATAAGGGTTTTATCGCTGAAATCTAATTGAAAACATATTAAATAAAATTCCCAAACATTGGGAAAAGAAGCGTACTTTTGCACTCTTAAATTTATAAGCTATGCAGTCCATTAGAAATATTGCCATTATTGCCCACGTAGATCACGGAAAAACAACACTTGTTGACAAGATTATTGCAGCTTGCAAGGTCTTAGATGATCGTAAGGAAGTGAAGGAATTATTATTAGATAATAATGATTTAGAAAGAGAAAGAGGAATTACCATTCTATCAAAGAATGTATCTGTGATGTATAAAGGCATTAAGATAAACATAATCGATACTCCTGGTCACTCCGATTTTGGAGGAGAAGTAGAACGGGTATTGAAAATGGCGGACGGTGTATTATTATTGGTGGATGCATTTGAAGGGCCAATGCCTCAAACTAGATTCGTTCTAAGTAAAGCAATTCAATTAGGACTAAAACCGATTGTAGTTGTTAATAAAGTAGATAAGGAAAACTGTACCCCTGAAGAAACACAAGAAGCAGTTTTTGATTTAATGTTTAATCTAGATGCAAGTGAAGATCAATTAGACTTTGAGACGATTTACGGTTCTGCGAAATTCAATTGGATGAATACTACTTGGGAAGAACAGACAGATAATATTCTTCCATTGTTGGATGCGGTATTGGAATCTATCCCAGAAGCACCTTATCATGAAGGAGATGCCCAAATGCAAATTACTTCTTTAGACTATTCAAATTTCGTTGGTAGAATAGCGATTGGAAGAGTTTTTAGAGGAAATTTAGAAACTGGTAAAGATTATTTCTTAATGAAAAAAGATGGTGTTCAAAAGAAAGTAAGAATTAAAGAACTACATCTTTTTGAAGGTCTTGGTAAAGTACCAGTAGATAAAGCAAGAAGTGGAGATATTTGTGCAATCGTTGGATTAGATGATTTTGAGATTGGTGATACCATTGCAAGTTTTGAAGCACCAGAAGCGATGACCAGAATTAAAATTGATGAACCAACGATGAGTATGTTGTTCACTATTAATAATTCTCCATTTTTTGGTAAAGAAGGAAAGTTCGTAACCTCAAGACACATTAGAGATCGATTGATGAAAGAGACTCAAAAGAACTTGGCCTTAAGAGTTGAATTAACTGATACGGAAGATAAATTTAATGTTTTTGGAAGAGGAGTACTGCATTTATCTGTATTAATAGAAACCATGAGAAGAGAAGGCTACGAATTACAAGTTGGAAAGCCTCAGGTATTAATAAAAGAAATTGACGGTAAAAAATGTGAGCCTTTTGAACTATTGGTAATAGATGTACCAGAATCAAAGTCTGGAAAAGCTATTGAATTAGTGACTCAACGAAAAGGGATGTTAAATGTAATGGAGCCAAAAGGAGATCTTCAACATTTGGAATTTGAGATTCCATCAAGAGGAATCATTGGCTTACGTTCAAATATATTGACCGCTACTTCTGGTGAGGCCGTTATGACTCACCGTTTCCAAGAATACAAGCCGCACATCGGTGATATCCCAGCAAGAAATAAAGGTTCCTTAGTTTCCATGGAGCAGGGACAAGCATCTGCATTTGCTCTAGATCGTTTACAAGACAGAGGCCGTTTTTTCGTAGGCCCTGGAGATAAAGTTTATAAAGGTCAAGTTGTTGGAGAAAATGCGAGAGAGAATGATCTTGATGTAAATGTAATTAAAGGAAAACAGTTAAACAACATGAGAGCTTCTGGTTCGGATGACAATGCAAAATTGGCTCCAAAACTAGAATTCTCATTAGAAGAAGCAATGGAATACATTAGAGAAGATGAGTATCTAGAAGTAACCCCTGAAAGCTTGAGAATGCGTAAGATTAGCTAGTCGCTACGCTATAGATCGCTTCGCTTTCAGACTTTAGACTTCAGACCGCTTCGCTGCCAGACTTTCTTGCTGGCTCGCTTCGCTCGCTATTATAGTACATTAGAAAGTATGTTAACCCAAATTCAGTCAAAGGTCTCCGTACCTAATGTCGTTTATTTAAGAAATTATCCGTTACCTAATGGGACTAGCCGTTCGTAGCATCACTAGTAGTTTTGGAAAAATGAAAATGAAAATGAAAAAAAGTAACGTGAGTCTTGACTCGTAAATTCCTGTTTGATAAAAAGTTCTAACTACTGCCACCTAACACTTTTGAAACTCATAAACTCATAAACTCATAAACTTATATAAAAGCAGCCTGATATATACCAGGTTCGATGTAATCTTCTTTGACGCTTAACTAAACGACATTGGTCTCCGTATCTCTTGAGGGGTTAGTTATCCAATGTCGTTTAGTTAGTGTATAAAAAGAGAATATGCAGTCAAAAATAAATGTAAAAGTGACTTAAATTACTGCGGGCCTACCTCTCCTCCACTTTTCTGTACAAGGTCTCCAGACCTGCGGACCTACCTCCCCTCAACTTTTCGCCCAATAAACTCAAAAGTCAAGCTTGAAATCCGATTTCCACCCAAAGGTCTTTGACCTCTTGGGATCCCCAAAGCTAAGCTTGTAATCCGAATTGATTTATAGAAGGAATTAGGAGTTAGGCATTAGGCGTTAGCCTTACAAGATTTAGCATTGGCGTACAGGAAAAATCTGCCAGCTTAGTTGGTAATATTTAAATGCATATTAGCTGATTTAAGGTTTTAGGCATTAGGAAATAGGTATTAGTAAAATTTACATACGCCTTTCTGCCCAAGGTCTCCTGACCTGCGGGCCTACAATAAAAAAGAAAGGTGGAACTTGATTCGTAAATTCCTGTTTGCCAAAGAGTTTTGAACACTGCCTCCAAACACTTTTCGAACTCATAAACTTATAAACTCATAAACTAGCAGCATCTTATATAGTAAGTTCGTAATAATCTTCTTGAGCTTAACTAAACGACATTGGGTTAGTTATCTTTTCAAAATATTCATCATAAACTGACCCCATACTCCGCCAATCATACTGTTCTACCCAAGAGCTATAATCCGTATTCCTAATCACATCAATTTTATAAATGGATTCAACAATCTTGCGCTTCAATTCCTCTTCACTATTATAAAACACGTTGCGTTTTTCTGATTCAGGAACATGCATCGGATAAGCTAAACGATTGGGAAGTAGTGGATGGCAATTTGCATATATGGCTTCCACTACGCTAATCCCAAAAAAGTCCTGATTAGATGTGGTGGGTGCAATGTCTGCGCTCATTAATAATTCCAAATATTTACTGTGCTCTTCAACATTGCCAAAATGGATAATTCGATCTTTTAATTTTTCCTCTACTACACTGAAGATCTCAGGCGACTTTTTATTCCTTTCTCCCAAAACTATTAATTCAAAAGGTAAACCATCATAAGCTAATTGAAGCAATGGTTTAAAAAATACCTCTGGATTTTTATCAAATTCCCAGCGATGATTCCAAATTATCTTTGCTGTCCCATCATTTACTTTTGCAGGAATATTTTCAAACGCAGAGAAATCCATACCTAAGGGAAGAACCGTGGAGCGTGATTTAATTTGTTCAATAGTAAACACATTTTGATGATCAGGAAACTGATTCAAAAAATCAGGAATGGCATTGCAAAAGCTTTGCTGATGATAATTAGAATTAAATGCGATGTGATCAGCTGCAAGAGCAGATGAATAATTGATAAACGCATAGTTCTGATCTCTCCCTAATTTCGGATCTTTATCAGTAGGTGACCAAGGATAAGTGATTTGATTTTCATGAAAATAAAGCAAGATAGGAGTGTCCCCAATTTGCTTTCGAATCAACGCATTAAATAAGGGTAAGTCTAGCATGTCAGTTGCTATAATTAGATCAAAGGAATGATTCAATTCAAGAAATTGTTGGGCAAGGGTAATGGCTCCGCCATGCATTCTCCATTTCCAAAAACGTCCAGGCAGCGTAAACAAAGTAATGTCATGAGCAGAATATTTTTTAAGTCCGTCAGCCCATTTTTGATGAGATCCACTATAGAATGGTTCTATTAGAGCAATATCCATATGCTAATTTATATCTTATCAGGATCAATGAGTAATTTTTTGTTTTTTATAAAATCTAAAATTGTAATCCATTGTAGAAAGTTCCGAGTTCCGAAATTAAATTTCTAATCGACATTTTTTATACTTATTTCGATATATAATACCGGAATGATTTAAAAAAGTCTGAAGTCTTAAGTCTGGCAGCGCAGCGGTCTTAAGTCTAATCTCTTAAATCTATTAAGGAATCTCCTCGAAATACGCACATTTTTCAAATTCTATTAACACTTCATTAAAATCAATACTAAACTTAAGTTAACTCACAATAAAAACGTGACTTTGTCTATAAATGCCTGTAGATTAGTAATATAATTACGGCTCAAAGGAGTAGAAAATCAAAACAATTTTATCAGCAATTATTAACGAAAAACGCTTTATATGAATCAATCATTACACTCAATCAGAAGGCTTATCTTCCAACTTTTATTTCCGCACATGCGACCTATATTTCACATTCAATAGCCAACAATAATCATTTTTTGTAAAGGAAGAATATCAAAAGGAAAGGAATACTAATAAATAGAATGCTAGTCATTCTAGAACTTTGAAATTAGATCTTGAATCTTTTTGACTTAAATTAGCCCACTATAAGAATGCCTAGATTTGACATGAACAGTCAAATATGGTTTATGAAACACTTTGAGGACATCCAATTACGCTTGTTTATGAGAAAACTAGTGAATAAATTGAAGGAGTGAACACTCCTATAATTAATTGAAAATTGAGAACACCCACTTTTATTGAGCATGCAATATGAACACCTTTTGCTATTTGAATTGACATGGTTAGAAAAGGCTAACTATTTTAATTACACGCTTTGAGAACATCTTCATTAGACCCTATAGCCTATGGTTTAGCATTTTTTAAATGCTAAATATGATATACCACCTTTCTAATTGACCTTTGAGTTGGCGACAAATTTATATTTGTTGCCGCTCAAACTTTTTTCTAATCAAAGAATTAACTATTTTTCATTTAAATAACACAATCATGGATAATAAAGACATTACCTCTATATTAAACAGTGAAGAATACTTCAGCGATTTAAAAATGAACCCGCACGGGGTAGACGGCTACAAAGATTGTATTAATCAAGCATTTAAAATTACCAATAACACTTTATCCTTATATGGATTCAATGCTGAAGAAGTAGCAGGTCGCTATTCACTTGACTTAACTGTTAATGGAACTAAGATAAAATTTAATGTAAAGCAAGGGGATGAGATAGACACCGAAAATTTAATAATTGGCTTAAATAAAGTATTGGAAGCTGTCAGTTACAGAGAAGGAAAGACATTTGTAGAAGTGAAATTAAATGATATTAATTATGGAATTGCTTTTATCAGCGATAAAAAAATTAATGCATTGAAAAATGACGGGCAACCTTCTGTTGAAAGACCAACTTTTGAACCTTCAGTACGAGCCGAAGAGATTAAACCTGTTGACTTGGATACATTTGAGCCAACAGCTAAATCTGAAGAAATCAAACCCGTAGACTTGGAAACATTTGAGCCAACAGCTAAATCTGAGGAAATCAAACCCGTTGACTTGGAAACATTTGAGCCTACAGCTAAATCTGAAGAAATCAAACCCGTTGACTTGGAAACATTTGAGCCTACAGCTAAATCTGAAGAAATCAAACCCGTTGACTTGGTGACTGAGAAAATTACTTTTGAAAAAAATAGTGAACTTTCAAAGTTAACCGAAGAAAAAGAGAAATTTAATCCAGACGAACCATTACAGAAAAAAGATGAAATCTATACTTCATTTACTGAGCCCACGGGACAAGCTAAGGATAAGATAGAAGATGTTGAAAGTTCATCAGTAAATGATTTATTAGATCAATTAATGTCAGAATCTCCTAAGGCGCCTGTTCCGAACAACCCTCCAAGTGCCGAGCAGTCACCTGCAAGTGGCACGATTATAAAGGATTTTGATGTCGATAAATTTATGGGATTTACCCCGAGCAAAGAAACCGCTAAACAATCCTCTAGTAATTCCCGTCCTTTAAATCCAGTACATGGAAGTACACCTCGTCCTCAACCTGTGATTAATGTATCGGAAGATAAGTTAAATGAGATGCGACAATATTCTGATTATCGATTATTAAATACGGTTAAACAATCAAACAATTATTCCAATTTAGATGTGGAAGCTGCAAAGATTGTCTTAAATGAACGCGGAATTCAGCAAAAGGAAACTTCTTCTAAAATGGGCAAACTGCCTCAGTATATTAAATATGCTGAAATGCAATTAAAAAGAGGAGTAGGCCCTGCCAATATTTTGAGGGACCTAAAACAAAGAGGAATGCCCGATGATTTGGCTAAAGAGGCACTTGCGAAAGCTAGTATAAACTTAAAGAATTCAAGATCTACATCTTCTGGAGGGTCAAGTGGCATGAGCGTATGGGGTTGGATAATTGCTATAATTGTTATTATTAGAATTTTGGCACTTATAGCGCGAGGTTAAACTATTTCTTCAGAATTGCATCATAAATTGTTTGCTGAATCCTTGGTCTAATATTCATTTGGTAAATTTTTCTATTGTACCTAGTAGGGTAGACCCTATTAGAAAAAAAGATATATATCAAGTCATTATCAGGATCTGCCCAAACGAAAGTCCCCGTGTAACCAGAGTGACCAAAACTATTCAAACTTGCATCTTTTGCTGTCGAACTTTGTACTGGATCATACTTTAACAAAGGTTTATCAAAGCCTAAACCTCTGCGATTATTAGCTCCTGCATAATGAGTTTTTGTAAAGGTAGAAATCGAATTTGGAGCGATAAATTGTTCCCCTGCATAGCTTCCTTTATTTAAATACATTTGAAATAATTTCGCTAAGTCGTTTGCACTAGAAAATAGACCCGCATTCGATGAAATACCATCCATCATCGCTGCTCCTTCGTCATGAACAACGCCGTGTAACAACTCCTTTCTGAAAAAGGTGTCGTTTTCCGTTGGAATGATTCTGTCTTTGCTAAAATAACGCAAAGGCTTATAGGTTAAAGTTTTTGCTCCTAATTTATTATAAAAGGTTTCTTTTAAATAAGTTTCATAATCCATTCCACTAATAGACGCGACTAAGTCAGGCCATAAGTAAAAGGATAGTCCAGAGTATAAATATTTAAGCTCTTTTTCAATCGGCGCTTCCTTAATCTGTTTATAGATTTCCTGTTTATAGTCTTTGTATAAATACAAATTTGGAGTTAGTTGAATGGAATACTTCTTATTGGGCTTTGCCTTCAAAGTCTTCCGCTTATATTTCCCGTTCTTCTTTAAGGTGGTTCTCCAATAGGGTATCCATGCTTTATATCTAGCGTAATGAGATAGCACTTCTTTCACTAAAGCATCTCCTTTATTACTATCTTTTAGAAATTGGAAATAGTAACTCATCGGAAGGTCTATATCAAATTTTCCTTCCCCATGAAATTTCATCAATGCAGGTAGTGCTCCACTAACTTTGGTGATTGAGGCCAAGTCATAAATATCTGTTTTTTGAACTTTTCTATTCTTTGAATAAGTGTGATATCCATAAGCTTCGTGGTATATGACTTTATTTTTGTAGGCCACTAAAACCTGGGCGCCCGGGAAAGCCTGTGCTTCAATACCTTCTTCCACGACTTTTTTAATGTTTTCTTGCAATGGGAAGGAAAAAATTCCAAACTCTTCAGGACTTGTATAACCTAATCTACCAATGGGCTTTAATGGATCTTGATTATTTTTTCCTAAAATTAAAACAGCTCCAAAAATTCCCTGAGCAGCCAAAGAGCTTAATAAAGGACTTTGATTATTAGCATGTAAGTGGTGATCAAAACGTCTATCTAAATCTAACTCACCTCTGCTTTTTGTAAACATAATTAAGTTAGGAACGGTATCTAAAAATTTTGGAGTTTTTCCCATTGATTTATCAAGATTCCATTCTACAATAATATAATCGTAGATATTTAATTCATCTAAATTTTCAAGTTTTTGAATTGGTAAATAATTTTCTAGCATTTGCTTAAAACCAGGTCTTTGCTCATTACTAAAAAAACCTATTTTTAAAGTGTCTATCCTTGTAAAAGGAAGTACCTTATTTTTGTTGTTGATGATTTTTATTTCTTGTCGAGCTTGAAAAAGTTGCTGGCGAGTTGCTTCAAGGAAGGAATCAATTTCAGTTTGGGAAAAAGAAAATAGTGGAAGAAAAATAAAGCTAATTATAATTTTAAATCGCATACTTAAATATAATAAATCCAAGCTTCAAATTTCTATTAAAACAAAATTATAATCATGGTTTAAAGTTAGATAAGGTTTATATGTTTAGCTATCTTAAGTAGCTACACTTAGCTTATGGAATTCTATTTATCTATCCTTGATCATGAGATTATTTGCTTTTACTTACTAGGTGTTGTGTTACTAGTTGGTTTGTCCATTACAGTAGCATTAATCTCCATAGCTATTCTGAAGATCTAGATTGATCTTCCAAATTTCTTATAAGTAGCCTTCATACATTTCTTATTATCATGTTGGGCAATTGTTGTTGGGAGCAGATTTGTTGAAAACAAACCAAAAAGCCCCTTAGCATAAGTGGCTTGGACACCAGCAGATTTCAATGAAGAAACGGTTAGCTTAAAAGAGGGTGCATGGTTTAAGAATTATAGAATTCAAGCGATTGCATTGATTTTGATTATAGTGGTAATTTTGTTAATTTATTAAAGGGAAGTTAAGAGGTTTGAAGGTCCAATGTCATTTAGTTAAGGCAAAATTAAGATTGATTTTTTTTGGTTAAAAGAAATGATAGAATATTCAGATATCTGAGAACTAAGCTTGCGCTAAAAAAAGAGCCATTACATACGTAACGGCTCTTTCAAAACTTAAGTTTTTAAATATCTTATTTATTTATAACAATTTTCTTAGAAATCAAGAAATTATCAGCAAATAATTGAACTACATAGTTACCCGCTGGTAAATTTTGCAGATTCAATTGCTTTGTTTCATCCGCATTCATTTGATCTTTTGCTATCGTTTTTCCAGTAATAGAATTGATTTGAATATTAATTCTACCTACGATCTGATCGTTTTCAATATTGATGTTCAAATAATCGCTAGTTGGATTAGGATAAACATTAATAGAATTAAAATCAAATACATTTGTCAGTCCTGTACTTGCTAAAAATGCATATTCTCCAGTACCAGTATTTAAGGTGATATCATAAGTACCAGCTGGTACAGGAATATCATCTCCATTCTGAACTCCTGTTCCACTTGGAAAATCTAGACTTCCCCAATTTACTCCCCAATCGTCATCTCTTCGGAATTTAGCAGCACCATCGATTAATGTAAGCGTTGTTGACCAAGTATTTGTAACAGCTCCAGAGGCTTCCATGTCTGTATCCATATCCCAACCTCCAGGTGTAGAAGATCCTAAAACACCAACAGAAGTAGGTGTGAAGCTATAGAATCCTGTAGTTGCATTTAATCTAACAATCCAATTTCCAGCAACTACTGGGATATCAACTCCACCTTGAGTTCCTGTACCAACCGGAAAATCAGGTGCACCCCAATTTATGTCCCAAGCATCATTCACCCTAAATTTAACGACGCCCTCTGTTAATTTAATTTCTGCAATCCAATCATCTAAATTAACAGGATCTTGAACCATGTCTACATCGCTATCAAAACCATTTTCTAGTGCAGAACCAATTATTCCCACACTGTTGTATATATTAATAGGAGGTCCGAAATTATATGCTCCTGTAGCCGTATTAAAGGTTACTTTATATTCGCCCGCTGCTACTGGAATATTAGGTCCATTATCAGAGGTAGCTATTCCCATTGGAAAGTCTGAACCGCCCCAACTCACATCCCATGCGTCATTGGCTCTGAACTTAGCATCTCCATCCACCAGGGCAATATTCAATGACCATTCAAATGGATTTTCTGGGTTTTGAATCATGCTGGTATCAGAATCCCATCCATTAGGAGTTGCAGTCCCTATCAAACCAATTGCATCATAAACGGGAGAAGTAGTTTCAAAACTATAGGCACCAGTTACATGATTGAAGGTTACATCATATTCTCCTGCAGTTACTGGAATATTTCCAGCTCCAGGCACCCCTGTTCCAACTGGAAATTCATCGCCTCCCCAGTTATTATCCCAAGCGTCTTCTGCTCTGAATTTTACAGAACCACTAGTTAGTGCAATTCGAATAGTCCAAATAAATGGTTGATCTACATCTTGGATCATATCCACATCTTCATCAAAATTTCCAATTGGTGTAGCATCTCCTATGATACCCATGGATGAATATTCAGGATAATCCTGTCCAAAATTGTATTCGCCACTCGCTGAATTAAATGTAATTACATATTCTCCGGCAACTACAGGAATGTTAGGGGCGTTATCTGTTAGGCCAATGCCTGATGGAAAGGAAGTATCTCCCCAACTTACCTCCCAATCCGAGTCAGCTCTAAACTTAGCTTCTCCATCTGTTAGTGTCGCTTCCAATCTCCACAAATTAGAATTTGCAGAATCTTGTACCAGTTTAGTATCATTATCCCAGCCCCCCGCAGTGGCGGTTCCGATGATACCAATAGAATCATAAGTTATGGCAGTAGAAACAAAATTGTAAATACCTGTAGCCACATTAAAGGTTACATCATATTGTCCTCCTGTAATTGGAATGTTCGGTGCATTATCCGTATAAGCTGAATCTGTTGGAAATCCTTCAGCACCCCAACTTATTGTCCATTCGTCATTAGCTCTAAATTTTGCCTGACCAGTAAGCAAATTGAAACTGCCTTCCCAGACATTAGTATCTGTGGCACTTTGTGTCAAGTTGGTATCGACATCCCATCCGCCCGTTGCAGCAGGTCCAATTAGGCCAATCGAAGTGATTTGCCCACTTAGACTTAAAGCAAAAAAGCAAAGGAATGAAAAGATAAAAGGTATAGTTTTTTTCATAAGCTATTATTATTTTAAATTTGACATTTTATTTAATTAATTGAAATGGTATATCCGTAATCTTTATTATTTAGTCTTAAATCTATTATATAAGTTTCGTCCACTAATATATTGATATCTCCGCCATCTTGTTGAAGGGACCCATTGCCAAAATTATCACCATAATTTAAATCCCATGAACCATTGGCTCTGAATTTAAAAGTTCCTGCCTTTAATTCAGCTTGTGCGCTTAATACTTGTCTTTCTTCACTCCAAACTAATGGAATTTCTAGATCATTGGTTGAAGAGCCAATAATTGCCCATTCTGTTCTTAATCTTTCGTGAGCCAAAGTGGTTAAATTAACATTCAATTTATACATGCCAGCCGCTTCTGCTAGAATATCATTACCAAATCCTCCTAGATTTAAAATTCCGTCTGCCTCATCATCTCCCCAATTCGTATCCCAACTAAAATTTTGGGCATATTTATAAGGAGAGTTGTCAATGCCGAAATATAGATATCCTTCATAAGTATTGTCGCTCAAACGAGAATATATTTGAGTTTCTGTACTTTCTGGCATCCAGTCTTGGTAAGCTCCAGGAACTTGTAGGCTTGGATATTCAACTTCAGCTCCATAAGGCATCACTTTTACTTTCAAGGGATTTGAACACAGTGCTTCTACATCAGGATTTATGGTCGCGCATACTCTAACTTCAAGATCAGAAAACACTCCATCAGGTCTACCAGTCGCTAGTAAAATATTATTAAATTTTCCAATACTCAAATCAGAAAAACTCAAAGTATTCACAACGCCTAATGAATTCGCCTCAGCAAAATTGTTTCCTGTTACATCAAATTCTAGATTATAACTTACACCTGCCTGAAATCCAAAGTCTGCGGCGGTCCACGAAAAGGTAGTCAAACTTTCTTCAGCCATGCTTTCTACAAGTATATACTCTACACCGTCACTAGGAGTATTTATACTTGGTGGTGTATTTAATTTTACTACCGGATCAAAGGATTGATCATCACACGCATTGAAAAGTAAAATCGAAAGCATGAATAAACCTATGTATTTTTTCATTTTATTTTGATTTTCAAATTTTTAATACCCTGAGTTTTGTCTTAATTTTGGATTCGCTGTAATGTCTGATGTTGGAATGGGGTAGACATCGAATTTGCTATCTACAGCTCTACCTTCTGGCACTCCACCTTTCCAAGGCCAAACATAATCACCATTAGTAAACTGACCGAAACGAACCAAATCTGTTCGCCTATGACACTCCCAGAATAACTCTCTTGCTCGTTCATCTAAAATAAAATCCAAATTTAATTCACTCATTGGAATAGCTGCGGCCTCTTCTTGATAGGCTCTGGTTACCACCCTGTTTACTAATTCTAAAGCAGTATTCATGTCTCCTCCTGTTCCTCCTCTTAGCACTGCTTCTGCATACATTAAGTAGGTATCCGCTAATCTAAACAATGGGAAATCTGTATCTGGAAAACCTATGTCAGAACCACTGTTTCCAAATCGATCCACATTTTTAAATTTTGTAACTGCATAGCCTTCTGTAAACTGACCTATATCTTCAATTTCTAAATTTTGTCCATCTGTATAAAAGATGGCTCGAGAATCTGAGCTACTGGATGCAATCGAATAAGTGTAATCAGGATGGTCCAAATATAATCTGATTTCATAGACACCACCTCTTTCAATTTTAATATTTTCTCCTCCTGCATCAAGCAAGGCATCTGCACCAGTGTCACCAAAGTCAATATCCCATTCATCGTTCGCTCTAAATTTAATATCTCCTGTATTTAATGCAGTTATGATTACAAAAGATCCATCTTCTGCATCATATTCCATATCTAAATCGTTATCCCAACCTCCGGATGTTGCGGATCCAATTAATCCCCATTCAGTTTTTGTCAAGCTATAGGATAAATCATTGATATTAAAAGTAACTCGGTACATTCCTTTTTCACCTACTTGAATGTTTCGTCCGTTTACTTCCATTATACCATCTTCATCAGTATCACCATAATTAATTGCCCATGAGGGTTCTGGGGTAACTTTAAATTGACCTCCATCCTCTGGAAAATATACATAACCTTCATAATTTCCATCATCGTTGATAGAAGATAAGATGGTTGTATTATCTGCAGGATCCCATCCTTGATAACTTCCTGGAATATATACAAATGGGTATTCCATTCCTTCGGCTGGGCTAACAATCAATCCTCCACCGCCAGTTCCAACTACAGAAGGAAATTTATTTACTAAGCCACTTGTAGTTCTAGTTCCACCCCAACCGCTCTCAACTCCAGATTCCAAGGCAGGCATGTTTCCTCCAATTCCTGCTCGAATTATAAAGGTCATTCCGCCCCAAGTTCTAGTATTTACGCCATCAAAAACAATTGGAAAAATAAACTCATTAGTAACATGGTTGTCAGCAAGAAATAAATGCTGATATTCAGGCTCCAATGTGTATCCTCCTTCCATTACTTTATTACAAGCTTCCACACACTCTGTATATTTCGATTCTCCAGTATACACTTCAGCATTGAGGTATAGTTTAGCTAAAAGCATCCAAGCGGCTCCTTGATCCGTCCGACCATATTCATTCATTCTCGCAGGCGGTAATTCACTCATTATTTCAGTTAGTTCAGAAACCAGATAGTCGAATAATTCTTTTGCTTCAATTTGTTCTGGGAAAAAAGCCCCAACTTCATTCGCTTCTGTAATAAATGGAACATTTCTAAAATGATCTAGGGCATGCCAATAGCTTAATGCTCTTAAAAATCTTACCTCAGCTCGATAACCTTGAATTTCTGATTTTAAATTTTCATCTACATTTCTGCTGCTTAGTTTTTCATCAGTAGTTTCTCTCAAAAATTCATTAGCTAAAGGTATCTGGTAAAATATTCTACTGTAAAAAGCAGAAATGAACACATCGTTTGCATCCCAGTCTTGTTCATGAAAATCTTTAATAGTTTGGTCAGCCCAACCCACTACTGCTTCCTCCGTGGGGAATTCCTGATGATACCAAAGCGCTCTCAGATATTGACCAAAACCTTCATCAATTCCTGCGATGTCTGCCTGACCTGATGGACCTTGCTGACCACTTAATGCCAAGCCAGCATAAACCTTAGCTAATACTTGTCTGTAAGCAGCAGGATTATCATAAACCACTTCTGAGGTAACTTCATCTGGATCAATTGGTACCGTGTCTAAATCATTAAAACAGGCATTGCAGATAAATAGAATGGCAATGGCTGTAATACTTAATTTTATTTTTTTACTATATACTTTCATGCGTTTAGAAATTTGCATTTATTCCAAAAACAAAACTTCTGGTTCGTGGATAAATTGTGTTGTCAATACCTGAAAATAATTCTGGATCTACCCCTGTATAATTAGTGATTAAAATAGGATTTTGAACAGTAAAAGAAAGTCTCAAATCCTTAATATTTTTTAAGACATTACTTAATTGATAAGACAAGGATATGTAATCAATTCTCAAAAATGAGGCTTCTTGAATGAAATGATCACTTAAATATTGAGGATTTTCAAAGTCAGTTTCTCGAATATTAGAAAGCGCATTGGATAAATATAAAGTAGGGTGAAATAAACCACTATAGCTCGCTTGATCAGAAGCGACATTATTGTACACATAATTACCAATATTCGCTCTTCCTGCAAAGGATAAATCAAATTTCTTCCAAGCCACATTGGAATAAAAACCAAAAGTTATGTCTGCTGCTGGATTTTCAAAATGATATAGATCACTTGAATTTACAACGCCATCATTATTACGATCTACAAATAAACCCTCAACAGGTATACCTTCTTCATCGTAAACTTGTTCATAAACAAAAAAGGAAGAGGCTGCTTGACCAACAGAATGAATTTGAATTGTATTACCAATTCCACCAGCAATAAATCCAGTAGGGACACCTAGAAAGGATGGATCATCTGTCGCTGTCAGTTTTGTAATTTCATTCTGATTTGCAGCCATATTAATATTAAATTCCCAAGTCAATTCCTTACTTTGAATTGGAATGGTATTCAAGGAAATTTCAATACCTTTATTTTCTAAATTTCCAATATTAGTTTGAATAAAATTAGTCAAATTGGTCCCTGCTGGAACCCTGATAAAATTTAATAAATCTTTTGTTTCTCTTTGATAAAGGTCAATCGATCCTGAAATCCGATTAGATAATATTCCAAAATCTAATCCTAAATTGTAAGTGGTGGTTTCTTCCCATTTTATATCACTATCATAACCTTCTGGTCTAAGTGTTTGAATAAATTCATCTCCAAATTGATATTGTGCATTCTCGAAACCAGAAAGATATCTGGCTTGATAAACATAGTAAGAACCAATCTCTTGTTGACCCGTAATACCATAACCCAACCTTACTTTTAAATTATTTAATGTTCCCTTGTCATTGTCCACTAATTTATATGCAATGGCTCCAGCAGGAAATAATCCCCAGCGATTATCAGGACTGAATCTAGAAGATGCATCTCTTCTTAAAGTTCCAGTCAATAGCAATTTATCAAATAGCGTTAGATTAGCGCGGCCATAAATAGATAGTAAGTATAATTCTCCGCTATTCTCACCTTCAACTGTTTGCTCTGGAGTTCCTGCTAAATTTGAACTTCTAAAACTATCTTCAAAAAAGAAATGTTGCCAGGAATATCCTGCTAATAAATCCAGGGTAGTTCCACTTTTTATTTCTTTATTATAATTTAAATAAAATTCTAATAATTCATTTTTCTTAGTTTGATCATATATATTATCAGTCCCACCCCCATTTTGAGAATCAAAAGCAAAGGAAGCATTTGCCGGTATAAAGGTTTTGCCTTTCCCTTCTGCATAATCATAGCCGACATTTAAATTAGCGCGTAATGCTTTTAAAAATGGCATTCTGTAATCAAAAGTGGCATTGGTTATGTAACGCTTTACATCAGAACCATCCTCTTTTAAATTAAGTAATGCGAGAGGGTTAGTTGGCGCTAAGCTATTTGGAAAACCTGAAGTAGCATCAACCCAAGTAAAGTAGCCTCCATATTCACTTTCGCTATCTAATATTTCTTGGGTAGGATCAAATCTTACTGCAGAACCTATTGCTCCTCGATCCGCAAATGTATTATTAGTAAACATTGCTTTTGAACTTATATTTACTTGTAAAGTATTGCTGAAAAATGAAGGAGAGAGGTTTAGTGAAGCAGTAGTCCTTTGAAATTTATCTCCAAGCAAAATTCCTTGTTTATCCGTATATCCCAACGAAGCACGATAAGGAAGGAAATCCTTAATAGCCCCAGATAAACTTACATTATGATCATGCCCAAATGCAGTTTCGTAAATGGCATCTTGCCAATCGGTATTTGCGCTTCCTAAAATAGCTTGTGAAGGATGATCTGAAGCAAAGCGCTCTCCTATCAAAGCTCGAAATTCATTGGCATCAAAAACATCTATCTCTCCAATTCTATTACTGATGGCAAAATTTCCTGTATAACCTAATCTAAATTTGTCTGTGACAGAGCCTTTTTTGGTGGTAATTAATATTACACCATTGGATGCTCGACTACCATATATAGCAGTGGCTGATGCATCTTTTAAAACAGAGAAACTTTCGATATCAGAAGGATTCACAAAATTTAAAACATTTCTCGCACCATTTATTCCTCCGTTATCAATTGGAACTCCATCAATTACGATTAATGGATCATTTGAGGCACTCAAAGAAGAGCCTCCTCTAATTCGAATTACAGCTCCGTCTCCAGGTGCTCCACTATTCGTGGTAATATTCACGCCCGCAATTTTACCAGCTAATAATTCTTGAGCTCCAGAAATAGATCCCTTATTAAAATCTTTAGCACTTACAGATTGAATAGCCCCTGTCGCATCGTCCTTTTTAATGGTCCCGTAGCCAATTACAACCACCTCATCCAATATTTCTCCAGCTGACATCGTAATTTCAAAATAGGATTGATTAGCAACAGATACAATTTGGTCGGCATATCCTGCATAAGAAATAATTAGATTAGCATTTTCTGGAACATTAGAAATTGAAAATTTTCCATCGATGTCCGTTGATGTTCCTTGTCCTGTCCCTTCAATGATAACATTCGCACCAATTAAACTTTCTCCTGTTACTTGGTCCTTGATAATTCCGCTGATATCCTTTTGGGCATAAACGAAATTCGCTGATAGGCACAAGCACAGAAGTATAAAAAATGATGATTCTTTCAATTTTTTCATACGGTAGATTTATCTAATCCTTATAAGCTAATGTGTCAATGTGACAATAAGTCCTTAAAAATACAAATTTATGTCAATTGTAAAAGCATTTTAACATAATTATTCCTTTGTATAATATTTTATTTTTAAAAAAAAGAAATTAATACTTGAATATATGCATAAATAAAATTAAAGCTAAAGATTTGAATTTATCAATTTGTTTTTTTTGTTTTGAACAATCAGTTCGACAATTTAAAATGTAACAATGAAAATATTACTGCTTTCACTAAGTTTCTTATTCCTTATAATTTCATCGAAAGGTCAAAACATAGAAAGAATGGAGCCGCCAAATTGGTGGCTAAATATGAAGCATAATGATATTCAATTAATGTTTTATGGAAAAGATATACAAAACCTGATTCCTACTACTAGTTACAAAGGAGTAACAATAAAGGGAATCGAAAAAGTAGCTAACCCAAATTACCTTTTCGTAAAAATAAATATCTCTAAGGAAGCCAAAGCAGGTCAAGTCGAATTTGTTTTCGAACAGAATAATAAATCAATTGTAAAAAAGTCTTTTGAATTATTAGGTCGAAATTTAAATAGATCAGAAATGCCGGGCTTCAATAATGCAGATGCCATTTATTTAATAACTCCTGACCGTTTTGTTAATGGGGATCCTACTAATGATAATATAGATGGCTATCGAGAGACTATGGATAGAACTAAAAAGGGAGGAAGGCATGGAGGAGATTTAAAGGGTTTGAGTAATGCATTAACTTATATCAAAAACTTGGGTTTCTCTGCCATTTGGTTAAATCCATTGTTGGAAAATGATATGGAAGTATATTCTTACCATGGGTATTCAACTACAGATTATTACAAAATAGATCCTCGTTTTGGTACCAATGCAGAATACCAAGCAATGGCAGACAAGGCAAGAGGAATGGGATTAAAATTGATTATGGATATGATTGTAAATCATTGTGGTTCCTTTCATTGGTGGATGGATGATCTACCTAGTGATGATTGGATCAATCAATGGGCTAAATACACGGGAACAAATCATAGAAAGTCATTACTGCAAGATCCTTATGCATCAGCAATTGACAAGAAAATATTTACGGATGGTTGGTTTGTTCCTACCATGCCAGATTTAAATCAACGCAATCCTATAATGGCTCAATATTTAATACAAAATAGCATTTGGTGGGTGGAATATTTAGGTCTTGCAGGTATTCGAATGGATACTTATCCTTATCCTGATATGGATTTTATGACCGATTGGACAGAAGCTTTGATGAGGGAATATCCGCAATTAAATATTGTAGGGGAGGAGTGGCATGAAGATCCAGCCATAGTGGCTTATTGGCAGAAAGGCAAAGAAAATCCTAATGGCTACACCTCTGCCTTAAAAAGTATAATGGACTTTCCATTGCAAGCTGCCATGATTAATGGACTTAAGAATGAGGATTCTTGGAACAAAGGTTTAATGGAAATTTATGAGATGTTGTCTAAGGATTTTCTTTATGCTGAACCTCAAAATTTAGTTGTATTTCCTGATAATCATGATATGAGTAGAATCTTTACCCAAGTTGATGAAGATTATAATTTGTTTAAACAAGCTATTGCTTATGTGATGACGATACGTGGTATTCCTCAATTTTATTATGGAACAGAAATTCTGATGAAGAATCCTGGAACTACGGATCATGGAATTATTAGGTCAGATTTTCCTGGTGGTTGGAAAGATGATACCATAAACGCTTTCACTGGGCAAGGTATTACAACTGAGCAAAAAGTAGCTTCATCATTCATGTCAAAATTGTTAAAATGGAGAAAAACGGCTACTGCAATTCACCATGGTTCCACTAAACATTTCATCCCTCAAAGTGGAATTTATGTTTACTTTAGATATAATGAAGCTCAAAAGGTCATGGTCGTAATTAATAAAAATGAAAATGAAAAAGAATTAAAGCTTGATCGTTTCTCAGAGGTTATAGAACATGAAAGGATTGGTGAAGACGTTATTTCGGGCAAAATATTCAATATAGATGACCACATCATGTTACCTGCAAAGAGTGTATTAGTATTAGATTGCAAATAAAATAAATAAGCTTTTTATAAATTAAAAATGGATTGGGAATTTCTTAATAATTTTCTCATTAAGGTCGATGAAGCAAGAGAAAACTAAAAACCAATTATTATGAACGACTAGATGACCCGTTGGGAAACCTTCTACAAAAAATGCAGAACCTTGCTTTCAATATTTAATAGCAGAAGTCTTAATTCATGGAAGTCATATTTCTTTGGCCAAAAAATATTTGTATGTAGAGACTGCTAAAGTAGCTTGTTCAACGATAAAGAAAATATTAAGAGAATGTTTTCACAATTGTAATTTATTCATGCATTCAAACGACCACTCGATCACTCTATCATTCCATTTAAGCAGTGCCTTTCAGTTGATCCATTACCAAATTCAAAGCATCAACCCCATTCTCGTGCAATAGTGCCTCGACTTCTTCCATGGCGGCTTCCCATCTAGGGATGGTTTTATTTAGAAATGCTTTGCCTTTGGGGGTCAAGTTTAAAAATGCATCTTTTTTATAAAAAATATATTTTTTTTCAAATAGTCGATCTAAGTTTCTATTGACTGTTGATTTTTCAAGGTGTAAGTAATCGGATATTTTTTTTTGACTGACTTTTACCCCTTTACTGATTACAAATAAGATACTAAGTTGACTATTAGTAATATTATATGGTTTCAGATGTTTCCGAAATAGATTAGCTATCATCCGATTACAAATGCTCATCTTTCTAGAAATGCAAACAGTAGGATTTAATTTCTCGATATTTGGATATGTTTTCTTCACATTAGTAAGTTAAGACAAATAGTTGTAGATGCAACTAAGGAATTAGTTTTTTAATCTATTTAAGATTATCCTTATGGTCATCCCAATTTGCAACTGCAGGGTCTCCTATTTTTCCAACACTTTTTCCTACCAACAATGCAACCATCGCATCTCCTGTTACATTAGCCACCGTTCTACACATATCTAAAGGGCGATCAACAGCAAAGATTAAAGCCAAACCTGCTTCAGGAACGCCAATTGCACCTAAAACTATAACAAGCATTACCATTCCCGCACCAGGTACAGCGGCAGAACCAATTGAGGCTAAGGTGGCAGTCATGACTATGGTTAATTGATCTCCCATACTTAATTCATGTCCAAAAACTTGTGCAATAAATACTGCAGCTACTGCTTGATAGAGGCTAGTTCCATCCATGTTAATGGTGGCTCCGATCGGTAAAACAAAGCTCGTTACTTCATCGTCAACCCCCAAATGTTCATTAACTCTTTCCATAGTTACAGGCAAAGTAGCTGCACTAGAACTAGTAGAGAAGGCTAATAATTGAGCGGGCGCAATGCCATTGAAGAATTTGCTAAAGCCAATTCCTGTCATAGTTTTAACGACCAATGGATAGACAACTCCGATCAGTAATCCGAGCCCAAGCAATACACAGAAGGCATACCAAAGCAATGCTTTAAATAAATCAATACTCGGAGACTCAACAACTAATGCAGCTAATAATGCTAAGACACCATATGGCGCAGCAAGCATAATTAAATCTATCATCTTTAGAATTACATCATTTAAACCATCTATGAATTCAGTTACTGGCTTGGCTTTTTTAGGTTCTATCAAAATTAGTCCAATTCCAAAAAACACTACGAAGAAAATCACTTGTAACATGTTTCCGTTGTTAGAAACTGCTGCGAAAATATTATCAGGAACAACATCCACCAATGCCTGAAAAGGTCCTTCACTTTTCTGTGAATTGGCTGCCCCAATTCTTTTTTCAGCATCCCCTGCAAATTCCTCCATCAAACTTAGTCGAGTGGATTCTTCAATACTATTTCCAGGTTTGACAATATTTACAATCAATAATCCTAAGGTAACTGCTACTACAGTTGTAACAACATATGTTAGTACTGTCCTACCACCCATAGCAGCTAATTTCGACATACTCCTTAAATCCGCAATCCCTTTTATCAAAGAGGCAATAATTAAGGGTATAGCTATTAATTTAAGTAATCGAATGAATATCGTACCAAATGGTTTTATCCAATTAATTATAAATTGTTTAGGATTAAATATTTCCATTACTGCTTCAGAGCCACTCAATGCAACCGCTATTATACCAAGTAAAATACCAATCGCCATCCCTAATAGAATTTGCCAATGCAGTGCTAATTTTTTCATCTTGTAATATACTAAAAGTGAAGTGAATATTAATCCTTAGATTCTTATAAGTTTAATGGATGGTGGTAGGTTGAAGACAAACTATTAAGCTATGGTCTATTTAAAAAATATCAAAGTTCTGAGTTCAAAATCCAAAGTCTGTCAATACCTAAATTTGGCCGGCCACTTTCTAACCAAAACATATTATTTATCCAGAACAATTTTTTTGATTTTCCGCCAACAGATTGTTCGGGCGAACTAAGTATTCATTCTCTTATAAAACCTTAACCGCTCTAGTCATCTCTCTTTTACCAGGAGGTCCTGGAATCGATTGAACTTCAAAACCTATGGATTTCAGTGTTCTTTTAAATTCTCCTTTTGCACAATAGGTGACTAAGACACCGTTACTTTTTAATCCTTCATGCATTTTTTCCATAATTGGTGTTTCCCATAGCTCGTGTTGAGTCTCAGGAGCGAAAGCGTCATAAAAAATGACATCAAAATTATCATTGTAATCGAAATTTAAAATATTTTCTTCGACTTTATTTATGCTAAAATTAGGATGTAACTTTTGCATTTTGTTCCAATCAATATCATGGATTAATTGAAAAAGATTGGCGTATTCAGGAAGTAGGTCCGTATAGTTGAGCTCTTTTACTAAGTCTCGAGGTAATGGATGTAATTCATAAGAAGTGTATTGAATATTGAGGTTATTACGTAATGCATATAATAAACTTAAATAAGCATTTAGTCCCGTGCCGAAACCCATTTCAAATATATTCAATTCTTGTTTATCAGTTTTAATAAAATCCAATCCGCTTTTAATAAAAACGTGTTCTGATTCTTGTAAGGCTCCATGTTTTGAATGATAAGTAACTCCAAACTTATTAGAAAGAAGGGTAGAGGAACCGTCTTCAGACACTAAGAGATCCCATGTATTGTTGGTTTCCATTTCGTTAAATATGAATTATACTAACTCAGACTTCAATGCCTCCGCTTGAATATTAAGATGGGATTCATCGTAAATACAATCTCCGTCCTTTATGACAAGTACTTGTGGAGACTGATGATTAATCATAAAAGTGTCTGCTATTTTATTAGAGATATTTCGATAAGCTAATAAATCTAGATAGAACATTTTGGCATCCCCTTTAAAATCTTGATCAAGCCTCATTTTGGCAATTGAGCTGATTGGACATGAAGTACTATGCTTAAAAATGACAATAGGCTCAGTGTAGGATTCATTAATAAGTTCAGTTAACTTATCTTCAGAATCCAAAGAATTCCAATTTACCATATTATTTTAAAATTGTCTTTGCGCTTGTTTCAATCACTTTGATAACAGTTTTAGAAACTTGATTATCTAATGAAAATTCACTAGGACAACCAACACCTCTGTTGCAAGAACTCATTGCTAGAACTGCTAGAAAAAGTGTGAACCCGAGGGTTAAATTTTTAAATTTTTTAGTTTTCATTATCTGTATTTGTAAAGTAATGCAAAATTATGAATAAAATTCGTACTTCCTATCTACAACGGTAACTAATATTCTTTAGTATGTTTGCCTGAAACGCTTTATATATAATAACAAAACTTTATGAAAGTTCATTTAATTGCGATTGGGGGCGCCGCTATGCATAATTTAGCAATAGCGCTTCATCTAAATAATTACACAGTACTAGGTTCTGACGATGAAATTTATGGGCTGTCACATAAAAATCTTTCAAAATATGGCCTTTTACCGGTAAAAATGGGATGGAATCCAGCAAATATCGATAAAAGCATTGATTTCATAATTGTAGGAATGCATGCGAAAAAGGATAATCCCGAACTGGCAAGAGCAATTGAGTTGGGTATTACTACCTATTCTTATCCTGAATTTTTATTCCGTCATGCTAAAGACAAAACGCGGGTGGTTATTGCAGGAAGCCATGGAAAAACTACCACGACTAGCATTTTAATGCACGTTCTTAAAACTATTAATTTTGATTTTGACTATTTAGTTGGAGCTCAATTAGAAGGTTTTGAGGCAATGGTTCGACTATCTGATGCTCCTGTAATTGTGATAGAAGGAGATGAATACTTGAGTTCACCATTAGATTTAAGGCCTAAAATTTTACATTATAAACCTCATCATGCCTGCATAACAGGCATTGCTTGGGACCATATAAATGTTTTCAAAACCTTTGATATTTACAAGCATCAATTTGAATTATTTATTGAAAGTATGGAAGCAGAAAGTACTTTGTATTTTTATAGGAATGACGAATACCTATCCGAAATGACTTCCAGATTAAAACCAGACAGTGTAGCTTATGAAAGCGTAGATTTTGAATTGAAAGGTGGACAAACGATTGTGTCTGACAAAGATGGGAATGAATATGAAATTGCTTTGTTTGGTAAACACAATATGGAAAACCTAAAAGCCGCTCAGCTCTTGGCGAAAGACATCGGAGTTGATGCGTGCACTTTTTTTGAAGCTATGCAATCATTTAATGGCGCGCACAAAAGACTTCAACAAATTTTTCGAAATGAACATAACATTGCGTTTCATGATTTTGCACATGCACCTAGCAAACTAAAGGCAACTGTTGATGCATTGAAGGAACAATTTCCAGATAAAATATTAATTGCATGTTTTGAACTGCATACTTACAGTAGTTTGAATAAACTATTTTTACCGCTTTATAAAGACAGCTTGGAAAAAGCAGATGTAGCAATTGTATTCTACCAAGACCATACAATCGAAATGAAAAGACTAGCGCCATTGCATAAAACAGATGTTGAATTTGGTTTTCAAAAGGAAGGACTTTTGGTTTTCAAAGACCAAGTTGATTTGAAAAAAGCATTGAAATCTATTTCTTATGATAATCATATTTTGGCATTTTTAAGTTCAGGCAATTTTGGTGGGATGGACCTAAAAGCTACGGCGGAAAATCTTCTGAGTGGTTGATATGAGCGAGGACCCTTGGAAGGAGGTGGCGCTCCATCAGTGGTTGAAGATTTCTATAACTGCTTATCCCTTATCTAGATTTATCATAGATCAAAACTACAATCCAGTGTCACAACTGAATTACCAATTCTATCATGAATAGCGTGCCCATATTTATCGGATTGAATAAACATTAAAGAAAGCCAGCCCAATAAATATTTAAATATAAAGCGAAAGATTGAGGAGATAAAATGGATGTTTAATTGATTTTTGTTTCTGCAAACCTCTATTCCTTTAAATTATAATTATATTTAGAATATGGAATCAAGAAAATTCTCCATTGTAAAAGAAGCTGCAAGATTATTTAGAAAACAAGGATATACTGCTACTTCAATGCAAGATATTGCGGATGAATTAGGTATTAAAGCAGCTAGTTTATATAATCACATTAGCTCAAAACATGAAATCTTAGAACAACTTTTATTATCCACAGCTGAGGATTTCGTAAAGGGAATGAGGGATATTCAATGCAGCGGATTAGATCCATTACAACAATTAAACAGAGTGATTGCTTTGCACGTTCGGCTAACCGTGGAAGAACCTAATAAAATGGCCTTAGTCACTCAAGATTGGCGAAATTTAGATAATGAAGCAAGGTCAACCTTTTTAAAATATAGAAATTCCTACGATAAAGATTTTAGATCAATCATTCAAAGAGGGGTCGACCAAGGGGTATTTGACTTACCAAATGTTGATATCGCAGTATTTTCTATCCTGTCTACTTTGAGATGGTTCTTTTCATGGTACTTAAAGCACAAAGATTTAAGCCCCTTAGAATTAGAGCTTTACTTGCAAAAAACATTACTTCTTGGAATAATAAAGAGCTAAATACTTGACTTTTTGACTAATAACCATTAGTTTTAGACTAATAATCATTAGTTTATGCCAAACCCAGTTTTTCACAGTTTAGTTGTTAAGGATTTATTTCAAACTATTTCAGATGCAATGGTTGTGGAATTCGATATACCAGAAGCACTTAAACCTAAATTCAAATTTACCCAAGGCCAATTCCTAACCTTAGAAGCTGAAATTAATGGAGAATTAGTTAGAAGATCATATTCTCTGTGTTCTAGTCCGCTGGACAATTCATGGAAAATTGGTGTTAAACTAGTCCCGAACGGAAAATTTTCAACTTTTGTAAATAAGGATTTGAAAATTGGAGATCGGATCAAGGTAATGACTCCGCAGGGGAACTTCCATGTTGCCATTAATAAAGAGCAACAAAATAATTATGTTGCTTTTGCTGCGGGTAGTGGTATCACACCAATATTATCAATTATAAAAACTCATTTAGAAGCTGAGCCAAAGGCAACTTTTAAATTATTTTATTTAAACCAAACGGTCTCTTCCATCATGTTTAAAGAAGAATTGGAAGCGCTGAAAAATCAATATTTAGAGAGGTTTGAAGTCTTCTATTTTTTAAGCAGACAAAACAGAGCTGTGCCATTATTTAATGGAAGATTTACAATTGAGAAATTGGATATTATTTTTAAATCTATTTGCAATAAAAACTTCGTAGATGCTTTCTTTTCATGCGGACCAGAGGCAATGGTGATGTTAATCTCAGATTATTTGAAAAGTAATGGCGTCGAACCAAAGAAAATTCACTTTGAGTTATTCGGAACTCCAGGTAAAGTTAATAGAAAAACTACGGTTGTAAAATCTGGAAAGTCATGCGAGGTAACTATAATCGAAGGTGGGAAAAGCATGAACTTTGAATTAGAACAAGGAGGAGATAATATTTTAGATGGCGCATTAAACAACTCAGCTGATTTACCTTATGCATGTAAAGGTGGTGTATGCTCAACTTGTAAGGCGAAATTAGTTGAAGGAGATGTTGAAATGTTATTATCTTATGGTTTAGAACCAGATGAAGTAAAAGCGGGTTATATATTAACTTGTCAATCATACCCTAAAAGTAAAGCAGTAACAGTCGATTTCGACTCCTAAATTTTTTATATTATGGATAATAAAATACAGGTCCTAGAGGAAAAATTTCAAGCAAGAATAGATCGTGGAGAAAATATTGAAGCGAAAGATTGGATGCCTGAAAAATATAGAAAAACGCACATTAGACAAATTTCTCAGCACGCTCATTCTGAAATTGTGGGGATGCTGCCAGAAGGCAATTGGATTACTAGAACTCCATCACTTCGACGGAAGGTTGGCTTATTGGCTAAAGTTCAAGATGAAGCTGGTCATGGTTTGTATTTATATAGTGCGGCAGAAACCTTGGGCATAAGTAGAGATGAAATGTTTAACCAGCTTCATACTGGTAGGGCAAAGTATTCTAGCATCTTCAATTATCCCACATTGTCGTGGGCGGATATCGGAGCTATCGGTTGGTTAGTTGATGGTGCAGCCATTATCAATCAAGTTATGTTGACTCGCACTTCTTTTGGTCCATATGCCCGAGCAATGGTTCGGATTTGCAAAGAAGAAAGCTTTCATCAAAGACAAGGATATGAAATAATGTTAGGACTCTGTCAGGGAACAAAAGAGCAAAAAGCAATGGCCCAAGATGCTTTGAATAGGTTTTGGTGGCCTTCACTCATGATGTTCGGTCCACGAGATGAAGATTCTCCAAATACGGCACAATCTGTAAAATGGAAAATTAAACGAAAGACAAACGATGAGTTGAGACAACAATTTATAAATATAACTGTACCGCAAGCAGATTATTTAGGATTAAAAATGCCTGATCCTGATTTGAAATGGAATGAAGAAAGAGGGCATTACGATTTTGGTGAAATTAATTGGGACGAATTTTGGAAAGTAGTAAAAGGTAATGGGCCATGCAATAAAGAACGACTTGATGCTAGAATCAACGCATGGGAAGGAGGCGCTTGGGTAAGAGATGCTGCAATGGCTTATGCCAATAATAAAGTTAAAAAACAAATTGCATAAATTAATAATAGAAAAAGGCAATCATGGAAAAAGAATGGCCAATATTTGAGGTTTTTATTAGATCAAAGAATGGACTAGAGCATCGACACGTGGGAAGTCTTCACGCGGCTGATTCCGAAATGGCAATTGAAAATGCGCGTGATGTATACACAAGAAGAGAAGAAGGCGTCAGCATTTGGGTCGTACCATCAATTGAAATCACTTCGAGTAATCCTGAAAATAGTGGAGAACTATTTGAACCCGCACAAGATAAAATATATCGGCATCCAACATTTTACAAATTGCCGATTGAATTAAAACATATTTAATGCAAGACCAATTATATAAATATTTATTGATGCTGGGTGATAACTCAATGATTTTGGGTCATCGTTTATCAGAGCTTTGTGGACACGGACCTAGTTTAGAAACGGATATCGCTTTAACAAATATTTCATTAGATTTATTTGGACAAGTGAGATCCTATTTTCAATACGCTGCCCAATTAAAAGGCGGAGACGCTACAGAAGATTCCATTGCTTATTTGAGGACCGATCGAGAATATTTAAATTGTATTTTAGTTGAACAAACAAACATTGATTTTGCGCACGTGATTGTTAGGCAATTTCTTTTTGATGTCTATCACAAATTATTATTAGAGAGTATTGTTACAAGTAAAGATGATCAAATTTCAGCCATTGCCGCAAAGTCATTAAAGGAAGTTAAATATCATTTGCGTTTTTCATCAGAATGGATGAAGCGATTGGGAGCTGGGACGAAAATTAGTCATGATAAAATGCAGGCTGCATTAGATAAGCTTTATCCATATGCTCATGAACTATATTCACCTACATCTATTGAGGAGGAGATGGCTGAGAAAGGGATTGGTGCGAATTTAAGAATTATTGAACAAGATTATATCACCATTGTAAAGGATGTAATTGCTGAATCTAGTTTAGCACTCCCAGCAATTGCTAATAGATATGCTAAAGGTAAAGAAGGCATGCATTCCGAAATGATGGGCTACCTATTAGCAGAGTTTCAATATATGCAAAGAACCTATCCAAAAATGTCATGGTAGATTTACAACATTCTATAATACCTGCCGATATTAAAAAGGCACTATCCGAAGTCTTTGACCCGGAAATCCCGGTTTTATCAGTTTTGGATTTGGGTGTAATTAAAGGAGTGGAAGTCGATGGAAAAAATGTGCTAATAAAATTGAGTCCAACCTATTCTGGATGTCCAGCGATGGATACCATGTCTATTGATATTCGATTAGCATTGGATGAGCTTGGATATCAAACAAGCATTGAATTAGTTTTGAGTCCGGCTTGGAGTACAGATTTTATTAGCGAAAAAGGCAGAAAAGCATTGGAAGCATACGGGATCGCTGCACCACTTGGCGAAGAGGCAGATAAACTAGCTATAATCAATGGGCAACGAATTGTTAAGTGTACGAGATGCGGATCAACCAATACAGAAATGATTAGTCAATTTGGCTCAACTGCTTGCAAGGCTTTATTTAAATGTGAGGATTGCTTGGAGCCCTTTGATTATTTTAAATGCTTGAAATAATTTTTATTTTTTAATAAAGTTATCAAATGTCAAAACTTGAAAATTACGTTTTAGGCTCCTGGATTACAGGAGACGGAGAAGGCCAAGCGCTTTACAATGCGGTGAATGGTAATGTTATTGGTCATGCAACGACTAAAGGATTAGATTTTGGTGCCATTTTAGAATATGGGCGACGGACTGGAAGTCCTTCATTGCGTAAAATGACCTTTCAGGAACGAGGAAATATGTTGAAAAAACTAGCCTTGTATTTGACAAAAAGGAAAGATCAATTTTATGAGGTGAGCTATCAAACAGGTGCTACTAAAGCAGATTCTTGGATTGATATAGAAGGTGGTTTTGGTAATCTTTTTGCCAATGCATCATTGAGAAAAAACTTCCCAAATCAAACCTATCACGTAGATGGAGACTTTATTGATTTATCTAGAGGTGGTAGTTTTGCGGGGCATCATGTAATGGTGCCAAAAAGGGGAGTGGCTATCCATATAAATGCCTACAATTTCCCAGTTTGGGGTATGTTAGAAAAGTGTGCGGTTAATTGGATGGCAGGAGTAGCAGCAGTGGTAAAACCAGCGACGGCAACTTCTTATTTAACGGAAGCTGTTGTTAAAGATATTATAGCTTCGGGCATACTGCCAGAAGGTGCATTGCAATTGATTTGTGGTTCGGCTAGAAGTATCCTAGATACGGTAAATGCGCAAGATGTAGTTACTTTTACAGGATCGGCAAGTACTGGACAAATGCTCAAAGCGCATGAAAGAATAATATCAGAATCGGTTCCTTTTAATATGGAAGCAGATAGCTTGAATTGTTCGGTTTTAGGTCCAAATGCAGTACCTGGAAGTCCGGAATTCGATTTGTTTGTAAAGGAAGTTCGAAAAGAAATGACCACAAAATGTGGTCAGAAATGTACGGCAATTAGAAGAATTATAGTACCTGAGAATTTGGTTGATGCTTTCCAAACTGCTTTATCAAAACAATTAGATAAAGTGGCCATCGGTAATCCGACTTCAGCGGGAGTGCGGATGGGTGCCCTGGCAAGTCGAGACCAAGTTCAAGAAGTGATTGAGCGTGTTCAAACATTGCAGAAAACAGCAGAAATGGTATATGGAAGTCTAGATGCCATTGATTTGATTGATGCAGACTTTAATAAAGGTGCTTTTTTGAGTCCTGTATTATTATTAGAAAAAGAACCATTTAAAAATATAGCAGTTCATGAAGTAGAAGCTTTTGGACCAGTGAGTACCATCATGCCTTATAAGAATTTGGATGAAGCGATTGAATTAGCGCAAAAAGGCAAGGGCTCTTTAGTAGCCTCGATTGCAACATTTGATAATCAAGTAGCTCGCAAATTTGTCTTGGGGGCTGCTTCTCACCATGGAAGAATTTTAGTGATTAATCGAGAAATGGCAAAGCAAAGTACTGGCCATGGTTCTCCATTGCCCTATCTGACACATGGTGGACCTGGAAGAGCAGGAGGTGGAGAAGAAATGGGCGGCATGCGAGGAATTAAGCATTACCTCCAAAGGTGTGCTGTACAAGGAACACCTACCGTCTTATCTGCCGTAACTGGGATTTATCAGCCGGGCTCCAAAGTAACAGAAGCGCCAATGCATCCATTTAAATATCATTTCGAAGATATTGAGCCTGGAATGTCTCTTTTGACTCATAAAAGAACAATTACCGATGCGGATATTTCAAACTTCGCCAATGTTACATGGGATGTATTTTATGCACACACAGATATTACTTCCTTAGAAGGAAGTATATTTGAAAAACGAGCGGCTCATGGCTATTTCTTGTTAGCCGCAGCAGCTGGTTTATTTGTGCATCCTGCCAAAGGTCCAGTAGGTGCCAATTATGGATTAGATGAATGTAGATTTTTAAGACCTATATATCACAATGATACGATTCAGGTGCGTTTAACTTGTAAAGAAAAAGTGGATCGGGATTCAAGAGGTAAGGAACATCCGTCTGGAGTGGTAAAATGGTATGAGGAAATTTTTGATCAGGACGGAGAGCTAGTTGCAATGGCAACTATATTAACTTTAGTTCAAAAGAAAGCGCCGTTTCCTTTTGCTACTAAAGCTTATATCACTGAAAAAATTGCAGGTCTAACTGAACATACCAAACCAGCATGGGGATTAATGTCTGCACAACATATGTTGGAACATTTTGAGCATTTTAACCAAATGGCTTTAGGGAAAAGCAAAAGAATATTAATAACTCCTGATGAACATTTGGAGAAATATCAGGATTCTCTTTGGAATTATAGAGCAATGCCTAAAAATGTGAAATTACCGATACTTAAAGTGGATGAAGCGGAGGAATTACGTTTTGCATCATTTGAGGAGGCAAAAGAAGCTTTCTTTAATTCTATTGATCAAACTACTGCTTTTTTTGAGGAAAATCCTGATGGTACATTGTTTAATCCAACTTTTGGTGAATTAAATGCCTATGAATGGAAGTTACTGCAACGAAAGCATTTCAACCATCATTTTGAGCAATTTGGTTTAATTTAATAAATAGATAGAATTCCATAAAAACAAAAATAAGCTGCAGTTCATATTGCAGCTTAGGCTAAATTTTTACTATCACTCCACCCCTTGAATAGGTGTCTTAATTATACTAAAAAGACGAGTCATTTTTGGAATACCACATTATTCAATAATTCACCCTCTATTTTTTTACCCTAAGTTTCTTCTACAACTTCCCTTTCGAAGTACAAATAAATATAAAATCCAGTACCAAATTGTGCCATATCGGTGGACACAAGGGACCAATTATTCTTAGTATAGATGTCTAGCATGGCCTGAATCTCTGCATTAGATGATTTAGCAATGTGGTATTTATCCCGAGTTATTTTCCCATAATATACTAGGGTTTCAATTTTATATTCTTTCATAATTCAAATTTATTGGATTGATTAATGTCAAGTTTTATAAGGGTCGCGTATTCTTGACCAATTCTTACATTACAAAGAAAAGAATATTGGCAGAAAGTGTTATTGATTACCCATCAGAGTTTTGAGGACAGGCACTTTTGCATGCCGCAGGCATTTTGCGGACCGCAGGTCCTTTGCATTCGCAGCATTTTACATGCCGCAGGCATTTAGGTACCAGCCGAATTACCTCCTCAACTCATCCCACCTAAGTCCAAACCGCAACCCAAAGTTAAAGCTAGTAAGCGAGGTTTTATCTAAATTAATGGTTGAATCTGGATCTATAATACTTGTAAAATCCGTTCCTTCTGTTCTGAAGGCATGTTTGATCCGAAAAAGTGGAGTAATCGTCAAAAAATCATTCATCCCAATATCAATGCCAGCTCCAAGATTAATAGAGAATCCTACATCACTATCGCTGTAAATGTTTTCAACTCTTGTACTAGTCTCATTGGTTAAGGTATGTTTAAAATAGGAAATTCCAGGACCGACTTGTAAGAAGAATCCTTTTTGAAAACTATTGCCTTCTTTAGAAAATGTAGGACAATCACAGTCACCTGCAAGGTCAAAGATGTAGAAATTAGTATTAAAGTGAACTCCTAAATGGTCTGTCTTTACTTTACTAAAATTGTTGATCGATTCTATTGTCGATAGGTTGTAAGATCCTAAGGTAGCCTCAGGAAAAAATTCTATTCGAACATTTTTCAAACGAAACCAATAATCCACCCCAAAGGTGAAACTTGTCTTTTCGTCTGGTAACAATTCTGACCACTCCGAAAAATTTGGATTGGTATATTCGGCATGAAAGCCAGTTTGGCTGATGCCTAAATTAATACCAATGAAAAGTAATACTGGGACCAATAATTTTTTCATAATGATGAAGTTAAAACGCAATTCTCCTTCTTGTAGTATTTGAGGATCGTTTTAATCTAGATTTTTAAAGATTTTAATGCTTGAGATGTCAACCATCAGACTTTGAGTTAAAATGAAAATGAAAAAACCTTTAAAATTAAGCGCTGACCTTTTCTTAAACAATATCACCGTATAAGTCAAACTCAATTGCGTCTTTAATTTTCACCATTGCAAAATCACCAATTCTTGCATAATTATCTTTAGCGGAAACTAATACTTCATTATCTACTTCAGGTGAATCACCTTCTGTTCTTCCAACAAAATAATCCCCATCTTTTCTGTCAAATAAAACCTTGAAAGTTTGGCCAATTTTGGCTTCATTTTTTTCTAAAGAAATGGCTCTTTGGATATCCATTAAATCATTAGCTCGCCTTGTTTTGACATCAGCTGGAACATCATCTTCCATTGCATGCGCAATGGTGTCTTCTTCATGAGAATATTGAAATACGCCTAATCTATCAAAGCGAATATCTCTTACAAAATCACACATCATTTGAAAATCCTCTTCTGTTTCACCAGGAAATCCAACCAACATAGTCGTTCTTAGCGTAAGATTAGGAATTTTTTGACGAGCTAATGCAATCAAATCTCTTGTATCTTTTTGAGTAATTTGCCTGCGCATACTTTTTAATACTGCATCACTCGCATGTTGCAAAGGAATATCTAAGTAATTACAAACTTCATCTCTTGCAGCGACCACATCAAAAATATTAGTTGGAAATTTAGATGGATAAGCGTAGTGCAATCGGATCCATTCAATTCCCTCTACATCAGATAGAGCATCTAACAAAGCTCCCAATCTTCTTTCCTTGTAAAGATCAAGTCCGTAATAAGTTAACTCTTGAGCTATTAAAACAAGTTCTTTAACGCCATGTTTGGCTAAATTCTTGGCTTGCTTTACCAACTGTTCGATGGGTTGAGAAATGTGTTTGCCTCTCATTAGCGGAATTGCACAAAATGAACAAGTTCTATTGCAACCTTCAGAAATTTTTAAATAAGCATAGTGCCCAGGAGTAGTGATACTTCTTTCTCCTATCAACTCATGTTTGTAATCTGCATTCAGTTTTGCTAAAAGAGAAGGCATCTCTAACGTGCCAAAATAAGCATCTACTTCTGGAATTTCTTGCTCCAAGTCGTCTTTGTATCTTTGTGATAAGCAACCAGTTACATAAAGCTGTTCAATTCCTCCTTCAGATTTAATGTCTGCATATTCTAAGATGGTATTAATGGATTCTTCCTTAGCTAAATCTATAAATCCGCAAGTGTTGATAATTACCACATTCGGATCTACTACTTCATTAACTTCAGGAATGATATCAAAATCATTCCCCTTTAATTGAGTAATTAGATTTTCGGAATCCACTAGGTTTTTCGAACAACCTAAGGTGATGACTTTGACTTTATTCGCTTTTTCTCCTTTAGTTTTCAATCTTCAAAATTTAGGTAGCAAATATAAGATAAATTCCTCTCTTATAGTGGTAGAATGAATTGATGTAAGAATCGCAAAACTTTATGCTGTAAGATTAAACATCGTTATGCATAAGGTCTTTGACCTTCGTGCCTACCTCGCTCAAACATTTTTTTACCTACGGCAACAAAATGGGGGTGAGGTGGGTAATCACTTTATCCTTCGACTCGCTGCGCTCGCTATCTATGACATGTTGTAAATTTAAAAGAGTGCCCGCGATGAATCGCGAGCCTAGATGTCAATGCCTAACAGTAGTTGCCCGTTAATTAATTTCTTTTACTTAAATTATTTTTGTCTTCCATCTATGTACTGATATCTGAAAGCGTAGCGTTCTAATCTATAGCCATAAGCGCCAATGCCAAGGTCTTCTGATCAATCTGTGGATGTTGAAAGTAGTGGTCAAGACCTAATTCAGCAATTACAATTCCGCCGTCTGTGACCTCTTCAGCAAGAGGAGTAAGACCATCATTTGGGCCATATTTGTGGAGCATACTTCCATGACGCTTTTTGATTTTGTCGCTAATTGCAGAAGCAATAGGAATACCTACAAAGTGGATTCTCTGAATGTGAGCAGGAAAGTTTAAGGTTTTAAAAGTTTCAGACCGGTATTGGAAACTTATTTCTTTAAGAAAAGAAGGATCTTTCTTTTTAATCCATAACATGAATTTAGAAAACCAATATTTGTAACCAGATAAATAGCCATCGGCTAATGGGCTACCTTGTAATATTCCACCTACACTAATCCAATGTTTAAGCGGTGTAATTTTATCTGGATTGGCATACTTGCCGAGTGCAATAGAAGTCTCTAATCCTCCTTTACTGGCACTGACCACAATAATTTCCTCATGCTCAGTGCAAAGATTTTCTAAGGTACTTGCAATAAATTTTGCATTATTTTCCACTAATCCCCACTCTTCAATTTCGATTAATTGATGATTGATATTCATATTTGTAAGGAGGCTTCGTTGCCTAGCAAAATCAGCTCCGGTAGTGGTGTCTTCTTTATAAGCAAAGCCCGGTACAAAAGCAATGAAATGTTCCCTCAAATGTGCCAAACCCTCCAAGGGTTTTTCTTCAACAATATTGGAAAAATGTTGGCGATATTGCTGATAAAGCTTTTGATTTTGAGGTATTTGATGGTGATACTGCAAGAAAAAATAACTTGCAATATCTAGCCGATATCTTGCTGAAATTTCAGCAAGTATTTTGCTTGTGGGACGGTCAGTATATTCAGATAGTAAGTTTTTAAGGATTACTAAATCATTCCTTTTTAAGTCCTTTAATTGTGGATTCAAGTCTTTTATTAACGGATGCTCAATGTCGTTTTCCAAGTGATCCTTTTAAATGTTCAATAATTAATATATATGTTCTAATATATTAAAAATTAAATAGATATGCTTGTCCAATTTGTTTCTTTTGAATGTTTTATTCATTGGAAGCTCTATTAAGGAATCCTTTTGTAATGTCTAAATAGAAACGTACATTTAGTAGATAATATTAACAATATGAAAAATTACATTATTTACTTTCTTTTACTTTTTGTAGTAAATAGTTATGCGCAAGACAAGAAGGATAAAGATAAATGGGATGTAAACTCACCAAAAGGAGATTGGAATTGGCAAGATATTAACTTTACAACCAATGAAGGTACTTGGATGAATTTGGATGTTAGTCCAGATGGAAAAACTATTGCTTTTGATATGTTAGGAGATATTTACACTATGCCTATTTCGGGTGGTACTGCCAAAGTAATTAGATCAGGAGTGGCATGGGAAGTACAACCAAGATTTAGCCCTGATGGTAAGAAACTATTATTTACATCTGATGCCGGAGGCGGTGATAATATTTGGACCATGAACGCTGATGGTACAGACGCAACAGAAGTCACCAAAGAGTCTTTCAGGCTATTGAACAATGGAGCTTGGACACCAGATGGAAATTATATTATCGCAAGGAAACACTTTACTTCTGGGAGATCTTTGGGTGCTGGTGAATTATGGATGTATCATATCTCTGGAGGAAGTGGAATACAATTAACAAAACGAAAAAATGATCAGCAGGATTTAAATGAGCCAGTGGTTTCACCAGATGGCCAATATGTATATTATTGCGAGGACATGTATCCAGGTGGCTCCTTTCAATATAATAAGGATCCAAATAGTCAGATTTATGTAATCAAGTCATATGGTAGAGAAAATGGAGATATTCAAAATGTTGTATCTGGTCCAGGAGGAGCGGTTCGTCCCCAAATTTCAAATGATGGGAAAAAGTTGGCATTTATAAAAAGGGTAAGAACCAAGACCGTTTTATATATTCAAGATTTAGAAACGGGGGCGGAGTATCCAATTTTTGATCATCTGAGTAAAGATCAGCAAGAAGCTTGGGCAATATTTGGATTATATCCTGGATTTGATTGGATGCCAGATGATCAATCCATTGTTATTTATGGCTTGGGTAAAATTTGGAAAGTTAATATTAAAGAGAAAAAAGGAACAGAAATTCCTTTTAGTGTAAATGTAAAAACCAAAGCTGCTGAAACAGTACGATTTAAAAATGATGCTTTTACTAAAAATTTTGACGCTAAAGTTTTAAGAAACTTGATCACTTCTCCAGATGAAAATTATGTAATATTCAATGCGGTTGGACACTTGTGGACAAAGCATTTAAAAAAGGGAAAAGCAGAAAGATTAAGTAATAAGGCACATTTCGAATTCGAGCCTTGCTTTTCTCCCGATGGAAAATCGATCGCTTACGTTACATGGGATGATGTTGAAATGGGCGCGATTCATATTATGGATTTAGCAACAAAAACTCATCAAAAAATTACTTCTAAAAAAGGAATCTATCGGACACCTAGTTTTGCTCCCGATGGAAAATCAATTGTCTACAGAAAAGATGGAGGAAATAGTCATCAAGGCTATCTGCACTCAAAACAACCTGGAATATATACAATGGCAATAGGTGGAATGGACAATCCAAAGTTAATTACACCAAGTGGGGAACATCCTGTCTACAGCCCAGATGGTAAACGTATAATTTTTCAAACGGGTGGCTATCTTTTTGGAAGTCTAACTAAAAGTGTCAAGTCTGTTAATTTAGATGGTAAAGATAAAAAGGATCATTTTGAGGGTAAGTATTCCCAACGTTATGTTATCAGCCCAGACCATAAATGGGTGGCTTGGTCTGAATTATTTAAAGTGTATGTTGCTCCTTTTCCAACTATTGGACAAAAGATTGGTTTGACCTCCTCGACAAAAGCCGTTCCAGTTGCTCAAGTAGCCAAAGATGCTGGAATTAATATCCATTGGTCTAAAGACAGTAAAAACTTACACTGGACTTTGGCCAACACTTATTATACAGATGAATTAAGCAAACGTTTTAAATTTTTAAACGGCGGTGAAAAGGAAGTAGCTCCGATGGATACAGTAGGCGTAAAAATTGAGGTCAATATTCAAACGGATAGCCCAGAAGGGATGTTAGCATTCACCAATGCGCGTATCATTACTATGGAAGGAGATGAAGTGATAGACAAAGGAACAATTCTTGTAGAAGGGAATGAAATAAGAGGAATTGGAGCTGATTTAAAAGTTCCTGCAAAGGCAAAAGTTATTGATTGTAGTGGTAAAACCATTATGCCAGGTATAGTAGATGCCCATGCGCATAGTGGTAACTTTAGATATGGTCTAAGTCCCCAAAAGCAATGGGAATATTACGCTAATTTAGCGTATGGTGTAACTACCTCCCATGATCCTTCGGCAAATACAGAAATGGTTTTTGCTCAAAGTGAATTAATCAAGACCGGTGAAATGTTGGGTCCTAGATTGTTTAGTACCGGAACTATACTGTACGGTGCCGATGGAGATTTTAAAGCGAAAGTAAACAGCTTAGATGACGCGCGGTCAGCCATACGACGAACAAAAGCATTTGGAGCATTTTCGGTTAAAAGTTATAATCAACCTCGAAGAGATCAACGTCAACAGATTATTCAAGCTGCCAGAGAAGAGCATATTTTAGTAACTCCTGAAGGAGGATCTTTTTTCTTTCATAACATGAGCATGATAATGGATGGTCATACGGGCGTAGAACATAATATTCCCGTCGTACCTTTATACAAAGACATCACTGAATTTTGGTCAAAAACCAAAGCACATAATACACCAACCTTAGTCGTAAATTATGGATCTGTTTCTGGGGAATATTATTGGTATCAACATACCAATGTGTATGAAAAAGAAAGATTGCTCAGTTTTACGCCAAGGAATGTAATTGATAGCAGAGCAAGACATCGTATAATGATCCCTGAGGAAGAATACGAAAATGGACATATCCTTACTTCCCAATCATTAAAAAAATTAGCAGATAAAGGCGTTAAAATCAATCTCGGTGCGCACGGTCAGGTACAAGGACTCGGGGCTCATTGGGAATTATGGATGATACAACAAGGAGGTATGTCAAATCATGAGGCTTTGAAATGTGCTACCATTAATGGAGCTACTTATTTGGGGATGGATCATCAAATTGGTTCTTTGAAAACCGGTAAATTAGCAGACTTCATTGTGTTAGAAAAGAATCCGTTAGAAAATATTCGCAATTCAGAATTTGTTCAATACACTGTATTAAATGGTCGGCTATATGATTCGGCTACTTTAAATGAAATCGGAAATTACGAAAAAAAGCGTAGCCCATTTTATTTTAAAATGGAAGGATCAGGAAATGGATTTCCTTATTTTCAAGAAACGAATAGTCATATGATGCCGAGGTGTTGTGTTAGGAATTGATCAAGACGTCGGACTTAAGGCGTCATATTCAAGATATAAGACTTTAGATTTTGAATTATAATTTGCTTGGGAAAGACCTGTCCATCTAAGCTCGAAAATATAATTAGTAAGAACTATTTAAATTCAAATAATGAAAAAACATTTCTTTATTCAAAATATAATATCTTTCATCTTATGTCATGAGTCATGAGTCATGAGTCATAAGTCTTGGGTCTGACGTCTGACCTAATACGACTTTTTAAATAACAAATGAAAAACCCAAGCTACAATATCATCAAAAAAATCGGACTCCTAACGGGTCCATTACTATTCCTAATCTTGTATAACTATCCTTCTGAATTAGTGAGTGAACTAGCCGATCCGGTTATTGCTGTGGCGGCTTGGATGATCGTTTGGTGGATTACTGAAGCAGTTTCAATTTCCATAACTGCCTTAATTCCATTAGTTATTTTTCCTTTGATAAATATTGCAGATATGAAAACAGTTGCAGCAAGCTATGGCAGCCCTATAGTCTTTCTGTTTTTTGGTGGTTTTGTAATGGCATTGGCATTGGAGAAAGTTAATTTGCATAAACGGATTGCATTAAAAATTATTCAACTCACTGGCACCAGTCCGGACAAAGTGATATTGGGATTTATGATTGCAACCGCTTTGTTAAGCATGTGGATTAGTAATACTGCGACTACTGTGGTAATGTTACCCATTGCATTATCTGTTATAAATTTACTGATTAATGATGAGGATGGTTTTACACAAAAAGATCAAAATTTTGCCTTGAGTATTATGTTAGGAATTGCCTTTTCGGCTAATGTCGGAGGAATAGCAACGATTATTGGTACACCTCCAAATACGATTATGATTGGATATTTAGAAAGCGAATTTGATATGCAAATATCATTCTTAGATTGGATGAAAATAGGGCTGCCTTTTAGCTTAATCATGTTGTTTGTTATTTATTTTGTTTTGGTAAAAATTGTTTATCCAAATAAACTCGGACAAATAGACACCAGTAAAGATTTAATCGATCATGAGCTAAAAAAATTAGGCCCACTGAGTAAAAAGGAAATTAGAGTATTGATCGTATTTGCGATCACCATTTTTTTATGGATAAGTCGTATCTACATCGCTGATTACTTACCTTTCATTACATTATCAGATGCAGGTATAAGTATGCTAGCTGCTTTTGCTTTATTTACTATTCCGTTTGAATTTTCCAATGGAACCTTCACCTTGAATTGGGAGGATACGGTAAAATTGCCTTGGGGAATTCTCATATTATTTGGGGGAGGATTAGCCTTGGCAAGCGGTCTATCTAGTGCGGGCGTAATTGATCTGATCGGAAATACCATTGCAGAAAATAAAAATTGGAGTATCTTATTAGTGACGGTTTTATTAATTACCATTTTATTATTCATGACTGAGTTGATGAGTAACGTAGCATTAGTGGCTATATTTTGTCCTGTAGTAGCTGGAATAGGTATAGGTTTGGAAATAAATATCCTACATGTTTTAATTCCTGTAACCATGGCTGCAAGCTGCGCTTTCATGCTACCAATGGCAACTCCACCAAATGCAATAGTATTTGCCAGCGGTTATATCAAAGTTCACGAAATGGTGAAAGCTGGAATTATATTAAATGTAATCTCCATACTGATTCTGATTGGCTTTTCAGCTTTCATTATTCCTTTACTATTTCAGTAATAAATCAAGGTAAGTTAAATTTACTGCTCGACTTGCTCGTTAATTTTTAGCATAAAAGCTTCTGGCATATTCCAACACAAAGGCAGGATCGGAGTGTTTATCTGCTACACTAGGTTTTAGAATGTAAAGTGTTTTTGACTTACCTTTAATAGAAAAATCTATTTTTAAATAGGCCGTTCTTTTCATTCGGAAAGTGCTACTAGACTTAACATCTCTTAAGGGAATTTCTGTTTTATAGCCAAGGAATCCTTTTACAATTAAAGTGTCGCTTGATAATTTTGCGGTATGTAATCGACTTAAAATAAATGCCAAAAAGGCGGCACTAAGGGTCCCTATGATTATGAGTAGAATTAAATAATTGTTTTGGTATAACCTCAAATACCAAGTAAAAAAGACCAAAATTACGGTTATAGAAAGTAATAGAAGCAATTGTTGAGAACGCGCTCTTCTAGAGGATAGAATAATCTCACCTCCATTTTTTATAATATTAATATCTGATTCTTTTAGCATAAAACTTTATATCCACCTTCTACCAATCGTTTTGAAATCCACCAATAATTCCCTGTAGAATCAACAATTCCTCCTTGTCGATCTCCATAATCCATATCTTCTGGTGAAAAGACAACCTTTGCGCCATGATCCACAGCAGTCTTGAATAAACTATCCACATCATTAACGTACATATATAAAGTAGTTCGCATTCCCATAAATTCTCCATTAGCTTGGGCAATCACAATGCAAGTATCGCCAATTTTTAATATACAATTGCGAATAATTAAGCCATCATCACTCACATTACGACATGCTTCTTCAGCCGAAAAAACTATGGATAAACAATCTATTAATTCGCCAGGTTTTTCTGTAAATAGATAGGTATTTAAGGTTGTAGAACCTTCAGGCTTTGATGTTTGGAATATGGGATTCATTATTCAAATTTATTATTAAAAATAAGATTTATGTGTATTGGATTATAAAATTAACGCTTAAAAGAAGCGAACTATAAAATTCATTAAAAAGAAATTTAAAATTTAAGAATCAAATAGAAGGATTTTGTTTTACTTTTGGTCTAATTTATTAGTTACCATTATTTATCAAATCAATAATTTTTATTTTATGAAATTATTTTACAGTATAGCCTTTTTAATCTTTGGCTTAAGTGCTTGTGCACAAGACTTTTATGACCTAGGTTCAGTTCAAACCATTGAGATATTTTTTAGCCAAAGCGATTGGGATCAATTGTTAGACGCAGAAAAATCAGGAGATGAGAATTATATATTGGCGGATAGCGTCACCATAAATGGGACTAATTTTGATAGTGTGGGCGTGAAATACAAAGGAAATAGTACTTATAATGCCAATCAAACAAAAAATCCTTTTCATATTGAGTTAGATACTTATAAAGATCACCAATATGAAGCTTATACAGATATTAAACTCAGTAATCTTGCCAAGGATCCATCTTTCTTAAGAGAGGTCTTGTCGTATGACGTGGTTAGGAATTATATGGATGCACCACTTTCAAACTTTGCGAACGTTTACGTAAATGGCGACTTACTTGCTCTATACAGTAATTCTGAATCGATATCAAAGAAGTTTGTCAATGATCGCTTTGGTTCTAAATCTAACACTTTCGTAAAATGTAATCCTCCGGATGGAGCTGGCCCTCAAAGTAATGATTTTCCAAACCTTGTTTACTTAGGAGAAGATAGTACTGCTTATTATGATGCTTATGAATTAAAATCTGATGATGGATGGGATGATTTGATTGAATTGTGTAACACTTTAGAGAATAATGTAGCTGACATAGAATCTATGCTGGATGTTGATAGAGCTTTGTGGATGTTGGCTTTTAATAATGCACTGGTGAACTTAGATAGTTATACTGGTGCTTTTAGCCAAAATTATTATTTATATCAAGATGATTATGGTCGATTTCTACCCGTAGTTTGGGATTTAAATGAGTCTTTTGGAAGATTTTCTATGACTGGCACTAACAATTTGAGAAATACTGATGATAAACAGCAAATGACTCCTTTTTTACATGAAAACGATTCCGATTTTCCTTTAATTCAGCAGTTATTAAATGATCCAACTTATAAGAGAATGTATGTTGCGCATCTAAAAACTATCCTTTTGGAAAACTTTGATAATGAGGACTACAAAACAACAGGAGACATGCTTCGAACATTAATTGATGCTGATGTTCAAGCTGATGAAAACAAATTTTTTACCTATACTAATTTTGTAAATAATTTTGCTTCCGACATCAATGGAGGTGGAGGTGGACCTGGAGGTGGAGCTACACCAGGCATTATTAACTTAATGGATGGAAGGGTTGATTATTTACTGGGATTGGCTGAGTTTACCGCAACGGCTCCTAGTATTTCAAATTTAACTTTATCAAGTGAAGATCCAATCTTAAATCAATCAATTGATATTACCGCAACGGTAACAGATGGAAATTCAGTAATACTAGCATATAGAAATGAAAGTGGTGCACCGTTTAACAAAATTGCTATGCTCGATAATGGTGCAAGTAACGATGGCGCTGCTGGTGATGGTTTATTTGGTGCTTCCGTTGTACTAAGTAATATTTCAACTGAATATTATATCTACGCCGAAAATGAAAATGCAGGACTCTTTAGTCCGCTTCGCGCAGCTCATGAATTTTATACGATTGCGGCATCTAGTCCAATTGTAGGAGATATAGCAATCAATGAATTTATGGCATCTAATGACAGTACTTTTGCAGATCAAGATGGCGACTTCGATGATTGGATTGAATTATTTAACAATTCTTCTGAAAGTGTAGATTTATCTGGTTATTATTTATCAGATAATGCAGATGATTTATTACAATGGGAATTCCCTGAAGGAACGGTGATAGAAGCGGGCGATTATTTAATTATTTGGGCGGATGAAGATGAGGACCAAACTGGCCTGCATGCTTCATTTAAATTATCTGCTTCAGCTGATACGGTTATCCTATCAGACGCGACTGGAACTATAATAGATCAAGTAAGTTATGAGAATCAAGAAACGGATATTTCATTTGGTAGATTTCCAAATGGGATTGGTGATTTTCAAACTATGACACCCACACCAAATACTGAGAATAATGTAACATTGACTACTGCCATCGTGATCAATGAGTTCATGGCTTCTAATGATAGCAGCTTCGCAGACCAAGATGGTGATTTTGATGATTGGATTGAATTGTATAACAATGGAACTTCAAGCATTGATATTACCGGTTTCTATTTATCTGATGATACTGATAACATAACCCAATGGGCTTTTCCTGAAGGTACAGTTATCGAAGGAGAAAGCTATTTAATTATTTGGGCGGATGATATGGAAGATCAAGAAGGTTTGCATGCGTCATTTAAATTATCCTCTTCAGCAGAAACAGTAGTATTAGCGGATACTAGTAGGGCGATAGTAGATATTGTAAGTTATGAAAATCAGGAGACGGATATTTCATTTGGTAGATTTCCTAATGGAGTAGGTGATTTTCAGTCAATGACGCCAACGCCCAATGCAGAAAATAGTATGACCACTTCTACTTTTAATTTAGACCAAGAAGATTTAATAGCAATGACGCTTACTCCAAATCCAACCAGGGATGCGTTCCTTATACAAGTAGAAGGCAATGACAGCAAAGAAAACCGACTTATTATTTATAGGATCGATGGTACGATTATTTATCAAGGTACTGTGGTAAATAATTTAAATATTGAAACGACCAATTGGAACGCTGGAATGTATTTTGTAAACGTAAATAGTACGGTTGCAAAATTAATAGTGAATAAATAATTGTAATTAATATTTTTAAACTTTGTCAAATTAATCTATATATTTAAAATCTTCCTGTTCAATCTAAAATCACGCTGTATTAGCTCCATGTTTACATAAATAGTCCGTATTGGTATATTGCCATTTTATTGCAACATAAAATTATTTTATGATCATGCTGTTATTTTACAAAGCAATATTATTCAAAAAATTTAGTTTTAATTAGGTTGCAAATCTAATATCTATGAAAATCAAATTATTCTTTTCGGCAATTGGCTTTATCTGTTTATCTCAATTTTCAGTCCAAGCTCAAGAAATTAAACCTGCAAAAGGTTATTCTCCACAGATTGGAAGTGTAGTATCTATGTTGGAAGATTTAAAACGAAGAGTAAGTAATTCTGTAGCGCGCAAATCTACTAAAGAAATTGATTTTCTTTTGGACGATGAAGCAAACCGGGTGGGGGCTTTAATCCTACATTTGGCGGCCACTGAAAAATATTATCAATTATATACTTTTGAAAATAGAATCTTCAATTCCTCAGATGATCCAATGTGGGACATGGCTCAATCACTTGGGGATAAAGCACGAGCAGAATTAGTCAAAAAACCTATTGATTATTATTTGAATATTTGGGATGAAGTAAGAGAAGAAACCTTAAGATTATTAAAAACTAAAGATGACAAATGGTTTAAATCTAAGGTGGGAAAAAGTAATATGAATAATCATTGGGCTTGGTATCATGTAATGGAGCACCAAGCAAATCACATGGGGCAAATTCGAATGATCTTGAAAAGAGCGAAATAAGACCCGTTGAAATAATCTACAAGCTAAGTGCTATTTAATTACTCGCATATTAAGGATGGTTTATGTCCGCTGTATGTAACAAAATTTTAAAATCTAAAAAATCTTGAAATCAAATAAAGCGCTCCAACAGCTATTTTAATCATTCCAATAATTTTAATTAAGGGAACAATATTCCATAATCTTGCTTTTTTTGTTGGATCATCCCCCAATCCAAGTCCAACAAAAATATCTTCAACTTTGAGTAGAATTAAGCCTATAAGAATAGTAATTATAGGGGTTAGAATCCCACCTAAAAATGCTAAAATTCCAGAAAGGGTATTTATTATCTCCATCATTATTATTTAATTTAAAACTATTCTTTTAAAGAGGCTAACTTACTTTGGTTTCTTAATGGTAGCTTGAATTCTATATGTATTAAAAGCTGCAATATTAGAAGTTGAAAATCCAGTAGTCGTGCTATATATAATTAAACCACCAATTATAAATCCAATACTTGTAACATATCCTTTTTCACAGGTAAATATAGTGATAATGGACATTGCTGTGAGCCCGACGAAAATCCCAATTAAATTTACACTTAAACTATTTTGAGCTTTGACATCATTAACGTGAGATTCTTCCTCATTACCGCGATGGGCGCATTTCTTTTTAAACACTCAACAATTTTTTGGTACAAGTTCTTGTCGGTTAAGTGCCTTCATTTTTATATGAAAAGGTTTTTGACACGACTTACACATTACATTTAATTCCATACAATTTTGATAAAACTGTATTCTAAATTAATAAATATCCAGCAAACTTTTATTATCTGTTCAGAAAAAAATTTAAAGGCTAAGGTCCTTCACAAATAAAGAAAAAGAGGCATAAAAGGACCACTTCTTTTTCTGTTTTATTCTTTCTTATTTTTGTATCACCAAGGATTGAGTTTGACTTTTACTATTGTTAATCAATTGAACAATATAAAAACCCTTATTTAATTCTAGTTGAATTTTACCAGAATGATTGACAAGGTTTTGTTGATGAACCAGTCTGCCCTCATTATTAAAAATCCTGATTTCACTATTTTCAACTGAGGTATTCGTGTCCTTTAAGTTGTACTCAAAATTACCATTATTAGGATTAGGATAAATGATGAAACTACTTTGCGGATTTTCTGATCTAGTAGTTTTTTCTAGGTTTATTCCGCTAGCATTTCTAGCATAATGATCATTATCTGTATTTGCTGTACCCAAAATATTGCCGGAATTTTCAAAAATAACAAAGCTCATTTCCTCAAAAACATGTGCAATTTCAATATCCCTTGATTTTTCTTCTTCTAAGAAAATCCCTAAGTTTCCTACTCCATTATAATTTGGTCTTATCCTCATTCCACAAACATCTCCTCCATAAACTGAGGTGAAATTAGCTAGGAAAACCTGATTAGTATTATATGCTTGAGCCAATGGAGCCAATTCAGTAATGTGACGGTAAATTGCGCTCGTTATTTCTGATTGATAATTAAGACCAGCAAAACCAATGTTTTCTTCCATTGCTAACCAATGAATAGTCTCATTGCCATGAGAGATATCTAATTCTTGTTCGTTGATTTTCATTTCAAAAGAACTGGAATTTACATTTCTAATTCTAGGTATTACTGCGTCAGTATCATTTATACTCACCACGCTAGCCATTATAGCTGGGGTGGAAGGAAAAGTTGTACCCAATTGTACAATGCTGTAACTTGAATTAGCAGTACTGCTGCCCGCTTTTATCATTCTCCCATCTTCTAAAGTGTGTTCGCCAGCTTCTATAACTAGATATCCAATCGTTTCATATACGTGACCTTCATCTAAATATTCATACTCATCTATTCTTATGTCAAAACTAGTACTTGTAATATTTCTTATTCTAACGGTACTTGGGTTCGATCCAAAGATGGTTGGAGGACCAGCAATAACAATAGGATTTGAATAGGTGTTTTGAAGATTTACCGTTGCATAAACATGATTCACGCTTATCTTTCCAACCTCGCCTAGTGTCTCAGTTGGATCCACAATTGTTGCGTCAAAAGTAATATTATCTAAAGCAATATCAGATTGCCAAGAATTACCTGTTTCTGCAACAAATCTGTAGCTAACTAAATTACCAACATACGCATTTAAATTAATACTGGCGGCTAGCCAATTATTTCCTTGATCTCCTGTGCGAGACCAAATATTAGTTGACCAAGTGTCACCACCATCTAAAGAAATTTGTAGATTCAAATTCCCCATTGAAGCACCATACATGTGATAATTAAATGTGAGAGAAGCATTGCTTGCGTTGGTTAAATCATAACAGGGACTTCCTAAAATTGCATTTTTACTTGGATAGTTTGGAGAGGATGCTTCCAAATAGATATATTGATTTCCTTGGAATGCTGAACTCGGACCAGTGTCACTTGATGGAGTGCTACCTACATTAGTTTCAAAGTCTAAATCATCTGTGCCAAAATTGCAAAATGATCCAAAGTCGGATTCAAATCCTTCAAAATCTGGAAATTCGGTACTTCCTGAAATACAACCACCGCAGGAAGATCCTGGTAAAAATGTGTAGGATTGTGCAATACTTCTTTGACCTTTAATCCCATTGCCATTGGCTGCAACAGCTATCCAGATTTGGTCTCCTAAAACTAAATTGCTTAAGGTATACTCGTTGGAGGTTGTTGCACCAATAATTTCCATTTTTTTATTACCCAATTGATAAATATCAAAATTGTTAGCACTTGATAAATCGGGCCAAGAAACCTTCGCAGTATTACTAGAAATTGCAGCGATGCTCACATTGGGCACAGGAAAGATATTGAAATTTTCATCGCTAGTATCGGATTGACCACTACGACTTACTCGAATTAAAGCCTGACCAGAATTGTTATTTGGAACCGTCCAATCCAAAAATCTGATATCTCCAGCAGCCGTCCCAATGGTGGTCCAGCTTGATCCATTATTAGAACTGTAAGCAACATTAAAATTCCCTCCATTACCAAAGGCATCCCAATGAATTGTTTCCGTCTCACCAGGAATCAAAGATTCGCCACCTAAAGGATAAGTTACCTTTATGTCATTTTCTATAAAACTATAAACTATTACATATTCTTGCGGGCCTTGAGGAACTTGAAATCCTGAAACATTGATCGTATAGTTTCCAGCAGCAGGATTATCAACTACAACTTGTTCTACGTTGTTCAGTCTGTCAATTCCTGGAACTGCAGGGTCATCTAAAGTAGTGGCGTTGGGGGCATGATTTAAAATCAAGGGTAATAAAGTTCCATTAACTTTTAAATCAAGGTCATTAACCAAAGCTTTATTGGTATTTACAGTAGCCGCAGGATCATGCCAGTAGATCATAATTTTTAGTTGTCCAAGGCCGCTAGGAATATTAATAGTATGATTATTACTGCCACCTTGAGAGAGGTTGGAAAAAAGGTATTGGTTATTTTCTAAAATTTCATAAGCGCTTCCGGTATTGATTAAACCATATCCATGAATAAAATCTGGACCTGTAACGCCAATGTCAGTAGCAGAATTTAATACCGCCGCCTTAATTAAGGAAGAGTTTGGTTCATTACCTCCATTAAGACTTTTATAGGCATCATAAAGTTGCGCTAAGTTTCCAGCCATGCTTGGAGCCGCTGCAGAAGTCCCACCAAATGGACTGTAACTATTATTTGGATTGGTGGACATTTGACCTTGCCCATGAGCTGAAATATCAGGTTTAATTCTTCCATCGTGAGCGGGTCCTCTACTACTGGATTCAACGATGGTACCATTATAATATAAATTTGCAGTAGTCATTGCATTCTTACCAACTTTGTGACCACCAGTCACATTGCCCCATTGGGTTCCAGCCCCATAACCACAATTATTGTTGTTTGAATTACCAGCCGAAAATACATGCATTAAAGTAGGATTATTATAAATTTGATTATCTACGGTCTGAGTACTACTTGTATATCCCGCATTGCAACCATTGCTATAAGAAGAATTGGTGATGACCACATTATCATTTTGGTGTAGGGAAAGGGTATTGTCTTGGAATGTAGCCAAGTATTCAATTACATAAACATCAGCATCAGATGCACCACCTTCCACACTCGGATCTATATTTCCTCCTCCTGCCATTACGCCTGCAACTCCATCACCATGAGTTCCAGTGGCGTCTGAAGTCAAGTTATTTAATCTACCTTCAAAATCTATGTGTGGACCAACCAAGCCATCATCTCTAACCAAAACTCGAACATCCGTTGCATCAAAATTAAGCCCATTGGTTAATTTATTATTTATGGTATTTGATTTTTGTAGCGTCCTTCCTTGAGTAGACTCAGGTTCCCCCTTTTCATCTATAATTTCTATATATCTCAACCAGGGAAATTGGCTAAGCGTTTCTATTTTCCTTTCCGAGATAGCACAATAGGCAAACCTTTGATCAGTACCATAGTAATGGACATCGATTTGTAAAGCTGCTAATTCCTCTGCAAATGATTTAATATTTAAACCATGCATTGCGATTAAAACCACCTTAATTTTATTCCCTACAATTGCATGAGCGGGGATATCATTGTTCACTAATCTATATTCAATTTTAAATTCTTTACTGATGTCTGTAAAAACCTTAGCATTAGTCATTCTAATAAAACCTTTGTCTAATGATTGTGGAATCTTTACTAGATATGCTTGATTAGGGACGTACTCTAAGAATTCAATCCCTTTACTTTCGAATATATTCTTTTCTTGTTCAGATGGGATTTTATCAAATTGAATTAATTGATAATAATATGCATCGACTAATTCACTTGACGATGGAGTATAGCTCATGAATTGCTCTACATTACTGTCAAAGGACAAAGTTCCACTTTTTAAAGTTATATCTGGTAAACCCTGAGCATTTATATGTATAGAGGAAATAAAAAATAGTAGCATTAAGCTAAGAAGAGGTAAGTTCTTAAACATAGTAGTAAAATTAAAATAGTAAAAAAATATATATTGAATTATTCTAACTATTTCAAAGTGTCTTTGAGAAATAGATTTAAAAGTATAAATCAATAGTTGTTTAGTCAATGGAAAGATAAGTAATTATTTCAATTCTGAACCAAAATTTAAATTTCAAATAGTTTACAAATGCGAAGCTGGAATACTATCATTAAAAGATGAATGATTGAAGTTGTTATGAAAAAAAATGGCAATAACTGAAGGAATTTATAATTTAAAACTAAAGTTGAATGAAAAAATCAAATCCCTAATTTTAAATCTCCATTAATTATAAGGTGCTCCTAGCAAAGATTTGAATTCGAGTGGAAAAATTGGACCTGATTTCCTATAATATCCTTACTTTAGCGGTTCAATTTAAAATTAATATAAAATGTCTAGAGTAATAGCTTTAAGAGATGCCCTTAGAGAAGGAATGTCAGAAGAAATGAGAAGAGATGAAAGTGTATTTCTAATGGGAGAAGAAGTAGCCGAATATAATGGAGCTTACAAGGTGTCAAAAGGGATGTTAGATGAATTTGGAGCCAAAAGAGTTATTGATACCCCAATTGCAGAATTGGGATTTGCGGGAATAGGAGTTGGAGCGGCAATGAATGGATTAAGACCTATTGTAGAATTTATGACTTGGAATTTTGCTGTGTTAGCATTTGATCAAATCGTTAATAATGCGGCTAAAACCTTATCTCAATCAGCAGGTCAGTTTGCTTGTCCAATAGTTTTTCGCGGACCATCAGGAGCTGCGGGACAATTGGGTCAACAACATTCTCAGACTTTTGAATCTTGGTTAGCCAATTGTCCAGGCTTGAAAGTGATCTCTACCTGTGATCCTTACGATGCCAAAGGATTGATAAAGTCAGCTATTAGAGATAGTGATCCAATTTGTTTCATGGAGTCGGAGGTAATGTACGGTCATGAAGGAGAAGTTCCTGAAGAAGAATATACCATTCCAATTGGGCTAGCAGAGGTGAAAAGAGTGGGTACAGATGTAACTATTGTTTCCTACAATAAAATGATGGAGGTGGCCAAAAAAGCGGCGGCTGAGTTGGAAAAAGAGGGAATCTCTGCTGAAGTTATCGATTTAAGAACCATCAGACCATTAGATCATCAAACGATAGTAGAATCTGTTAAAAAAACGAATCGTTTGGTGGTAGTTGATGAGTCATGGCCATTTGCAGGCGTATCTGCGGAGGTTACCTATGAAATACAAAAATATGCGTTTGATTATTTAGATGCACCTATCGTACGAGTTAATGCGGCCGATACCTCTTTGCCCTATGCGCCTACATTGGTTGAAGCATATATGCCAAATCCAGCTAAAGTAATTAAGGCTGTTAAGCAAGTAATGTACAGATAAGTCATTGATAATTATTAATTTATATCAGATTGCATCTATTTACACTTGATGATTTTATTATTTGGAGCTCCCAATTTAAAATTTCGAAAGCCTTTGTGATAATCGAGCTTTAATAAGTTTTACCTAAAATTAGCATAGTTTGCTTTCTAAATTAAAAGGTATGGAAATAGAAAAAGCCGTATCTATTTACATAAACACGGCCTAATTACCAAAAATTACCAATCGAATATCTTTATGTATTATAAGATAATACGGGATGATTAAGGGGCACTGTTTTTAGCTGCTTTAAAAAGGTAGTAAAGAACGATTAAAAATGGTATCCGATTTGATCTTTGTTTCATAATATAACCCTAATATAAGTAAGCTAAATCAATAGAAAGTCAAGAATTAGTATTCTGTCACTATAACTGGATAAGCGGTAAGTTTTAGTTATTATTTGGTCATTTCATAAAGCGAAATTTATTTAAAATGCTATCATGTACTTAAAATTATAACTCATAAGAATTCGAAACCATCAAATAAATTTTAAGGTCGATAATAAGACATTCTAAAGCTGAAAAGGAGTTTTTTTAAAAAAAAATATTAAAACATTGCATTATTTACTTTTAATACTTAACCTTGTATAAAATAAAAGTCAATGAATATTATGTTGAATATCAATTGTTGTTGCCGTTGTAAAGTAAATACTTTATTTCAGTAATCTTTATATTCAAATTTAAAAAAATATATAGGCCTTTCTGGAATGCATTCCAGAAAGGCTTTTTTTATTAATCTTAAAACTTAAAACCTATGCAGCTTAATTCAAATGGTATTAATTCCCTTTTTAAAACTGGATCATGTTGTTGTATGGATTGCTGTTTCCTCAAAATTTATTCTTGAATTCAGGATTTATATATCTTATTAAACAATAAGTAAACCCTTCAAGAAAATTATTCTTGAAGGGTTTTTTAATACAATTAAACATGACAGATATCAATACAAATATTAAAATAGCCGACGCAGACAAGGTAGACATAATTGAATTAGATAAAAGAATTAAAAATTATCACCTAGGTAAAGAAGATGACGATCGATTTAAATTATATCGATTAACCCGAGGTGTTTATGGGCAAAGACAACAAGGTGTTCAAATGTTTAGAATTAAGATACCATATGGGAAAATAAGCCCTGAGCAAATTCGAAAAGTTGCGGAATTATCAGAAAAATATGCAAGTAGTAATTTACATTTGACAACGCGTCAAGATATTCAACTACATTATGTAAAATTAGATGACTCTCCTAAAGTGTGGGTTGGTTTAACAGAAAGTGGACTTACTGGCAGGGAAGCTTGTGGTAACACAGTAAGAAATTTATGTGCTTCTGCTGAAGCGGGGATTGATCCTGAAGAACTATTTGATGTAACTCCTTATGCCCATGAAATGGCTTATTACTTTTTAAGGAATCCAATTTCACAAGAAATGGGAAGAAAGATTAAAATAGCTTTTTCATCAAGTGATGTAGATTCTGCTTATACCTACTTTCATGATTTTGGGTTTATTCCAAGAGTAAAAGTGACTGATGGTAAGGAACAAAGAGGCTTCAAAGTATATTTGGGTGGAGGTTTAGGTGCTGTGGCCATGATCGCAAAAGTAGCCTTCGAATTTCTACCTGCAGAAAAGATCATTCCTTTTGTAGAAGCTTCAATTAGAGTATTTGACAGATACGGAGAGCGTGAAAAAAGGCAAAAAGCAAGGATGAAGTTCCTAATAAAAAGTCTTGGCTTAGAGGGATTCTTAGCTTTAGTTGAGGAAGAACAGCATGGTATTAAGCAAGCTTCTTTGTCAATTGACACTGAGGCTTTTGAGTATGCTAAACCAGTTAAGTACTTCAAACCAGACCTCTCATTATTTCGAAATACAAAAAAGTACAACAGCTGGTTAAAAGCCAACGTTTTTGAACAAAAACAAAAAGGGTTTTATGGAGTTTATTTAAAAATTAGCCTTGGAGACATTTCCGCTTTAAAGGCGAAAGCTTTGGCTAGTATTGCAGAAAAATATGCGTCTGAAGACATCAGAATTACAGTGAACCAAGGAATTTTATTAAAGTTTATTCATGAAGGTCATTTACCTGTCCTATTTAATGCATTAAATGAAGAAGGTTTCGCTGAAATAGGCTTTGATTCAATTGGAGATATCACTGCTTGTCCTGGAACTGACACCTGTAATCTAGGAGTAACGAATAGTACTGGGTTAAGTGCAAAGATTGAAGAACTAATCAAAACCCAATTTCCTGATTTATTAGAGGAAAAACATATTAGGATTAAGATAAGTGGATGTATGAATGCATGCGGCCAGCATATGGCATCAAATATAGGCTTACATGGAAGTTCTATTAAAAGAGAACAATTAGTAATTCCAGCAATGCAATTTGTTTTGGGTGGAGGAATTGACCCTGATGGCACACCAAGGATCGGTGAAAAGGTAATTAAATTACCAACAAAAAAAATTCTGTTTGCTGTTAGTTGTCTATTGGAAGACTTTGATGATAATCGGCTGGATGGAGAGTATTTTAATATCTATTACCGTCGACAGGGTAAAAAATATTTCTACAATTTATTAAAACCATACGCGGACATAACAAATCTCAACCCTACAGATTTTTTCGATTGGGGTCAAAATAATCAATATCAACAAGAAATAGGGGTTGGAGAATGTGCTGGAGTTATCCTAGATTTGGTAGGCACAATTATCAAAGATGCAGAAGAAAAGATAGATAAGGCGCATTCGATTTTAAAGCAAAAGGGTCATCCAACGGATGCCTTATACTATGCATATTCTGCAAATGTAATTGGTGCAAAAGCTTTGCTCTTGAGTGAAGATTTAAAATGCAATACGCAAATTAAAATTTTAGACGACTTTCAAACACATTTTGTGGATACTGGTAAATTTCCTTTTAACGGAAGTTTTAAATCTTATGTGCTTAAAATCAAAAATGAAAAAGCGAATACAGCGCTAGCCTTAGCTTACATTGAATCTAGTAAAGACTTTATAAATAAGGTAGTAAAATATAGAACAGATAGATTATCAAAAAAACAAGTAGTGTCAAACTATTATAAAGCCTAAATTATGAGAACTAATAAAAATACAAAAGTCAGTCTTGTTGGTGCTGGCCCAGGTGATTTGGAATTAATAACGGTGAAAGGTTTAAAAGCCATTCAAAATGCAGATGTTATTCTTTATGATGCATTAAGCAATGAAGAGTTATTAAAGGAAGCGCCTAAAAAAGCAGTAAAGATATTTGTTGGAAAAAGAGCTGGTAAACACTCATTGAAACAAGAAGAGATCAATTTGTTAATTGTTCAATCTGCATTTCGATATGGCCATGTCGTTCGGCTTAAAGGTGGAGATCCATTCGTTTTTGGAAGAGGTCATGAGGAATTACTATATGTACAATCATTCAACATTACAGTAGAATTAATTCCTGGGATTTCTAGTGTTACATCACTACCTATGCTACAAGAAGTGCCGCTGACAAGGAGAGGGGTTAGTGAAAGTTTTTGGGTGCTTACTGGAACGACTAAAAGCCAACAACTATCCAAAGACATTCATCTTGCAATGCAAAGCTCAGCAACCTTGGTGATTTTAATGGCTATTAAAAAATTAAAATTTATACAATCAATGTTTATTGAAGGTGGCAAATCAGAAATTCCAGTAATGATCATCCAAAATGGAAGTAAGGATAATGAGAAAATAGCCTTAGGGACCATGAATGATATAGTCGAAATAGCTAATGGTAAAAACATCGGAACACCTGGAATTATAATAATTGGAGAAGCAGTTGCCTTACATCCAAATTTAATAAGCACAAAAGTTTTAGCAAAATGGAAAATTTAAACAATCAATTATACCCAGTATTCTTTAAACTAAATAATGTTCGCTTGCTTATCGTTGGTGCAGGTGAAGTTGGAAATGAGAAGTTACACTTTATCTTAAAAAGTAGTCCTAATGCAAATATCACAATTGTTGCACCTTGGGCAAATGATGAAGTAACCCAACTCATTAAAAATAAAGATTACAACATAAGGTGGATCAAAAGGGAAGTAGAAGGTATTGATATTAGCAACCATGATATCATCATCGCAGCAACCAATTTTGAAGCCATTAATCTATCAGTATATCAATTTGCAAAAAAATATGGAAAGATTGTAAATGTGGCTGACACCCCGCAATTATGTGACTTTTATATGGGAGCGATTGTTACAAGAGGCGATTTAAAAGTAGCGATTTCCACCAATGGAAAATCACCAACATTTGCAAAAAGATTCCGGCAATTTCTCGAAGATGCATTACCAGAAACCAGCCATGACCTAATTCAAAATTTAAAAAAAATAAGAGATAAGCTTAGCGGGGACTTTAATGAAAAAGTAAACGCACTAAACAAAGTAACTTCCACATTACTAAAGGAATAATTATAAATCAAAAACAATGATACAAACAGATATATTAATAATTGGAGCGGGCCCCGTAGGGTTATTTACCGTGTTTGAAGCTGGTTTATTAAAACTAAGATGTCATCTTATAGATTCATTGGCTCAACCCGGAGGTCAGTTAACAGAAATTTATCCCAAAAAGCCTATTTATGATATCCCAGGATTCCCATCAATCTTAGCAGGGGATTTAGTGAATAATTTAATGGAGCAAATCGCTCCTTTTAATCCTAGTTTTACCTTGGGTGAAAGAGCAGAATCTATTGAGAAAGTAAATGGAGGGTTCCTTTTAAGTAGTAATAAAGGCACTAAAATTAAGGCAAAAGTAATTGCTATTGCGGGTGGTCTGGGTTGCTTTGAACCACGAAAACCACCCTTAGAAAACATAGACCGCTTTGAAGATAAAGGAGTCGATTACATTGTTAAGGATCCCGAGAAATTTAGAAATAAAAACTTAGTAATTGCTGGTGGTGGAGATTCAGCATTAGACTGGACAATTGAGTTGTCCTCGATTGCAAAAGAAATAACTCTAATTCATAGAAGAAGTTCTTTTAGAGGCGCATTGGATTCTGTAGATAAGGTCTTCGAATTAGCAAAAGCTAAAAAGATCAATTTGATTACTGATGCACAAGTCACAGGACTAAATGGAAATGGGCTCTTAAAAGAAGTGACCATTAATTCTAAAGCTTTAGGAGAATTAAAAAAAGAAGTAGATCATTTTATCCCCTTATTTGGGCTTTCACCAAAATTAGGGCCATTGGCTGACTGGGGATTAAATATTACTAAAAATGCAATTGAGGTAGATACAGAAGATTATAGTACAAATTTGCGGGGGATTTATGCAATTGGTGACATAAACACCTATAAAGGCAAATTGAAGTTAATTCTTTGCGGCTTTCATGAAGCCACATTAATGGTCCAATCAGCATTTAAAGAAATATATCCAGAAAAGAAATTAAGTTTTAAATATACAACAGTAGCAGGAGTTAATACATTTTAGAAATTTAGACTAGAAGGAAGACAATTATATTAAATAAATTCAATTTGATTAAAATTCGAATTAACTTAAGGAAAATTAATATTATGAAATTCCAATTATTGCTTCTTTTTCTCGGAACAGTATTTACAAATTCACAAGCACAAAATGCTCCTTTAGAAAAGGATCACAGAATGTATGATATCATTGATGCCGTTTCTGCAGATCGTATTCAAAAGGATATAGAAAAGCTTGCTAATTTTGGAACTCGGCACACCTTATCTGATACAGTATCTGCAACAAGAGGAATTGGTGCTGCTCGAAGATGGATTAAATCTGAATTTGAAAATATTTCAAAAGATTGCAATAACTGTTTAGAAGTAAATTATCATCGTGGTTTAGCAACCGCGAAAGATAATCGCAGAATTCCTGAAGATACATGGATTGTAAATGTAATGGCCATTAAGAGAGGAAGTCTTTATCCAAATAGATATATAATTATGTCAGGTGATATAGATTCAAGAGTTTCAGATCCTGTGGATGGAACTTCAGATTCACCTGGAGCAAATGATAATGCATCAGGAATGGCTGGAGTAATCGAGGCCGCTCGTGTGTTATCAAAATACGAATTTGAAACAAGCATAATTTTCCTTGGACTTTCAGGAGAAGAACAAGGTTTGTTTGGTGGGAAATTTTTAGCAGCAGACGCTAAAAAAGAAGGATGGAATATCGTAGGTGTTTTGAATAATGATATGATCGGAAATATTGAAGGGGTAGATGGAGTAATTGACAATACTCATTTTAGAGTTTTCTCAGAGCCAGCACCACCAAAACAAGAAGAAAGAGATTTAATTTGGAATAGATTTTATGGCGGTGAAGTCGATGGAGATTCTAGACAATTGGCTCGGTATGTCCATAAGATGACCAATGATTATATGACTAACCTTGAAGCCATAATGATATACAGGCTTGATAGATTTGGCAGAGGAGGTCATCATCGTCCATTTAATGACGAAGGATTTCCGGGTGTTAGAATAATGGAAACCCATGAAAATTATACTCGACAACATCAAGATATTCGGGAAGAAAATGGAATAAAATATGGAGATGTTATTGAAGGGGTTAACTTCGATTACGCGGCCAAGTTAACGGCTGTAAATGCTATCGTTTTAGCAGGTATTGCTTGGGCTCCACCAGGGCCTAAGTTTGTGATGATCGGTGGAGCAGTCCAGCCATCTACCTCCTTAAAGTGGGATCCAATAAAGGAAAACCCCAAGCATATAGGTTACAAAGTTTATTGGCGTGACACGACCTCTCCGCAATGGCAGTATTCCAAATTTGTGGGTAAAGAAACCGAAGTTACCCTGAGAAATATTGTCATAGACAATTTTCTTTTCGGCGTTGTTTCTGTTGGCAAAGATGGAAATGAAAGTGCAGTGGTGTATCCTAAAACCTTAATCCCTCGGAGGCGATAAAATCACAGATTATAAGTTTGAATACTCGTTCCTGAAAATTGTTCTGTTAATTTTCTTTTCGCTTTATTAATTGCTAAATCCGTTTCATATGCAGTTACCTGTATTTCTTGCTTGATTTCATTATTAACGGCATTGCTTTTCAAAGTAGTTATCAGTTTATGATTTACTTTAAATGCATGTTCATGTTTATCTAAAACAAAATCATAGGGACTTCTACTAGTAATTAGTTTTACAAAAACTGGAGCTGTTTCAATTGCAATAAATAAAAGCATGATAAACAAGCTGGCCATTGCGATTGCATTACTTTCTTTACTTACTCTACTTAAAGCATCGATCCTAGCTGCAAATCCAGAGAGTAAGACCTTATCAGCATTAGCAATATCAGTGTCCATTTTAGATTGAAGCTCATCTATTTGTTTTTGCTTCGTGGCAATAAGAGGTGCATTAAATTGCATTTTATATTGAGTGTTTTGGGAAGCTTGATCTGCTTGCGCTTTTTTGGCTTTATAAATCGGGCCTAAATTTCTTTGTTTAGATCCTCCTGTTCCATCCGCCTCAGCTAAAGCTTCCGCCTCCAATGCTAAATGAATAGCTTCTAATTCATTGATTTCATTTTTTAAATTAGCTAATTCAGATTTTGCTAAATTAAGATTGTCAGTATACCTGGAATGAATTAATCCTTCTTGTTTTTTATAATTTTCTTGTTGCATTATATTTAATTCAGCCTGAATCTCTGAATCAAAAATCTTTAGCTCTAATGGTTTTGATATGACCATTGCAATTAGTATTGCTAACATGATCCTTGGACTTGCAAAAAAGAAATCTTTCAAAATGTTTCCTGACTTTTTTATAGTAGAAACAATGTACCGATCAAGATTAAAAATCATTAATCCCCAAATCAGGCCAAAAGCAATAGCTGCTAGATATGAATTAAATACTGTAAATATAGCGTATGTGGCTGCCATGAATGCAAATAAGCCAGTAAAGAAAACACAAGCCCCTATGCCTACATATTTATTTACTTCAGTTGGGGTTCGATTAAGAATTGTTTGATTGCTGCCAGAACAAAAAAGGAAAAACGCTTTTAAACTACCCATAATTAATTTGTAAATTTTGGGCCAGAATGTTAAGCTAAAGTAATGGACTTGATTCTATTTGTTTTATTTTTTCGGTAGACGGGGTTTTATTTCTGACGAATGGAAGGCAGTTGGTGATTAATGCAATCTGTGAGAAGCTGTGAATTTGTGGAATTTGCTCGCGATGAACCGCGCCCCCAGGGCTAAACATTATACTTGTTACTACATTAATTTTTATATGGAATCATATATCTTCCCAGCTATCTATGACAGGCTGTAAATTTTAAGGAGTCGCGATGAATCGCGCGCCTAGATAAGCAATTTCGCCTTGCCATTGCCTTAATTTTAACTGATCCTTTTCATTTTACAGGCTCAGGATGCCAATATTGGAATTTCCATTCAAATAATCACTTTATTATTTAAGGAATGCAATCAAGCATTCACGCATTCCATTCTATCATTCTATTAATCATTCATTCATAACCTTATCCTCATGTATATTCCCAACCGAATACTTCAAACTTTTACCATAGCCTTCAGGATATAAATAAGTGTTTTTCTCATTCGCTGGTTTTTCAATTTCTTCATTGCCGACATGATCTCTTGTGTAAGGATCATTCCTAGTAGCAGTTACTACCCATGATACTTTCATGCCAGATTTTCCGCCAGCAATTTTAAATTGATTATTATTAATTTCTTCAGCTATATAGATTGGAGCATATTCACCAACGCATGAAAGTTGATAAACAAAATCTATATTTAAACTTTCGAAGTAGGATGGTAAAGCTACGCTTGCTTCTCCATTTGCATCAAAAGCAATAGTGCCTTGATACACATTATATGGTTTTGGACCTTCTACACAATTGTGTCTTAGGTATTTGTTGGCAGGGTCTGCAGGATGATCAATAAAAAAACTTTTCATTCCGGTAACAGATAAATCTTTTATAATGGTTGCATTATTCTGAACAGTTAATAAATCAAGACCAGTGGCATCCTCAATATTCAATATTTTGGCATCGTTAGCTACTTGTCTAATATTAGTAGTTACATTAGAAAATGCAGCATTTACTCCCAAATGTCCAGTAGGATTTACTGTTAATAAATCGGTTCCAGCATCATCTTCTAGTTTCATCACAAAAACATCACCTTGAACACTTCTCGCGGTAAAAGTGGTTTGAGTAGACACTGCATTAATTCCAACTTGTCCAGCTTCACGAACAAGCAGCCGATCTATTCCATCACTGTTTTCAATTTTAAATACGGTGTTATCTCCAGAAACCCCCTTTATAACCATTCCTACATTCGTATACGTTTGATTCAATCCAGCTCTTCCAGTTGGAGATACAGAAAACAATCTAACTCCTGTAGGGCTTTCCACGTTCAATGTTTGTAAATCTCCACTAATGCCTCTAATATTAAATCCAATATTCGTGTAACTATTATTAAAGCCTACATGTCCATTTGGACTTACTGAAACTAATTTACCTCCTGCAGCATCTTCAATTTGAAATACTTTAATATCGCTAGCAACTGCTCTTAAATTTAATCCCACATTACTGTAAGATTGCAAAATCCCGACTTTACCAGCAGGATTGATCGTGAAATTTGAAACTCCAGCATCGTTTTGTACAATAAAGTTAAACACATCCGCAGCTTGGCCTTTTACGACTAACCTTGCTTGGGTATTTACAATAGTGGGTGCGACTCTGAGTTCTTGAGCATAAATAGAAAATGTAAATAATAAGAGGGAAGGAATGAGCAAATACTTTGATCTCATAACAGTAGTTTTTATAGTTTTCCAATAAAATAGTTAGGTCTAAAATTGGTTTATAGACACATATAGAGGGACAATAAGAACGAAGTAAATTGTTTGTTTGGCAAGTAAATTCTTTGTGGTGTGCTAAAAGTACGTAATATTTATCATTTTATCGATTTATGAAATAGCTTTATTTTTAATAAAGTAAGTACTGCTTATGGAAATAATACAGTAGGCAAGAAAAAAATACAAGCCCAATAAGGTATTACTATCCGTTTGAATGCCAGTTTGCATATTTCTGAAGGCCAAAAAACCTAAAAATATAGCCACCACAAAGACATCTGCCATTGACCATTTGCCGATATATTGCACTATTTTATGAATGCCTGATGAGTTGGAGCCATTGATTATCAAGTATGCTGATAAACCTAATTTTATGATTGGAAAAATTAGGGAGAATAAAAGGATAGCAATACCTACAAGGAAATTTCCATTCGTGAGTAATAATTGAATCAATTCTATAATGGATTTACATTGGTAATAAAAATACATTTCACCACTAAATTCTGCTGTGTGATTCAATTTCATTCCCAGTAAACCGGTATCAATATTTATGGGTATTACCATGTCCTTTTCGTAGGCTGCGATTTCTAACATCGGAGTGCACAGTCCAGCAATCAAACATAAAAGTGCAATGGCCAAAAGGCTTCCGGTAGTCAATTTGTAATCTCCCGTTTTCAATTTATTAAATAATAAGAAAGAGATAATACCATAAATACCTGTCAGAATAATAAACCAAAGTGCAACTTTCTTGGCTAAGGCGTAATGTTTTACAGAATCTTGAAAAACACTAAGAACGTCAGCCTTTTTTTGCACACCTAATGATTTATCCAACCATTCATCAACATCTAATAATCGCTTTTCGTAATTAAGCGCTACTGTGTAGGTTTCTTTTAAATTTTTGTAATCTAGGGTATGGACAATTATTTGACTGGTCATCCAACCTCCAATCCCTAAATACAAAACCGTCAAAATAGCAAACAGTAAACTTTTACTTTTCATAGCAATAAGCATTTAGCTCGAATCTTATTAATTATTAAAAGAATAATTATACATGAATATTCCAACAATCGCAGTGATTAACCCAAAATTAATAATTCCAACGATGGACTAAATTTAGCCCACTTTTACGCTTATTCCACCTTTCATTAGCAACTGTTTTTCCTAAGTATGCTAATGCTTCCGATCATGCTGAGGTCAGTATAGTCATTATAGCTGGAACTACTGCTAACAAAGATTCCAAATTTACTAGATTTTGGCTGGGTTTCTATAACTTTAAGACCATGTAGTCCATATATAACTAGATATTTAAAAGTAAACAATAATAATAGGAATAATAACTATTTAAGTTGAACTGTAGAATGATTCCACATAAGCCGATAAAAGCTATTTGAAACTCGACAAAGCCAAGTAAAAATATCAAAATGATAAATGTAAAGCTCAATAACGAAAAAACTGCAGTAATAAGAGAAGCAAATATAAGTGATGCTGCAGCTGTTATTGACTATTTAAATCAATTGGGTGGTGAAACTGATTTTTTGACATTTGGGAAGAATGAATTTTATAAAACAGTAGAGGAAGAAAAGCAAATTTTAAAAGAATTTCAAGAAGGAGAAACTATGTATTATCTAGTCGTTGAAGTTGCAGATAGAATAGTTGGACATATAGATTTAGAGGGAAATACAAAAAGAAGAATGAGACATAATGCAGAATTTGGGATTGGTCTTTTAAGAGAATATTGGGGCCAAGGTCTAGCAACTATTCTAATAACTGAAATGATTGCTTTTGCTAAAGCTACTGGAATTTTAAGAAAAATTAATTTAATGTGTTCTGTTAATAATGAAAAAGCGATCTCACTTTATAGAAAGTTTGGTTTTGAAATAGAAGGTACAATAAAAGAAGATATTTATGTAAATGGTCAATTCAATGATGGTTATTGGATGGGTCTAATACTCGATTAATATAGTATTATGAAATTTGTATGTTCGGTAATGATAAATCGCTCTAAAGCGGTTGTAAGTAGATTAATGGATAATCCAGATAATTTAAAACATTGGCAAGATGGATTTATTAGTTATGAAGATATAGAGGGAAAACCAGGTGAAATAGGGGCTAAAGCCAAAATGATTTATGATATAAAAGGTAAGAAGTTAGAATTAATTGAAACCATTATTGATAATCAAATGCCAGATTACTTTAGAGCTTCTTATTACGCTAAACCTACAGAAAATTTCTTAACCCTAAAGATTTATGAAATCAGTGCCAATCAAACGAGAGTTCTACAAGAAATTGAATATACACGAATGAGTGGAATTATGATAAACATCATGGCTGCAATCTTCCCAAATATGTTTAAGAATCAAACGCAGAAATGGTTAAATCAATTTAAAATTTTTGCAGAAACAAACTCCTGAGAAAACCTTAATCTTATTTAGATTAAATCAAAATAGTCTTTATCTTGCCTGTAAATATTAGTAAAGTGCACAATAGTTTATTAAAAGAAGGTAAGCAATATAGAGTAACAGAGATAGTTGGAGACCAATCCTTTACAAATTTCCTGCAAACTCTAGGAATAGTGCGTGGCACATTAATCACAAAAAATTATAGTCCGGCGTATTCCAAATTAATTAACATCAGCGTATCGGCTAAAATGTTGAGTTTAAAGACTTCAGATTTTGAACATATAAAATTTGAAGACCTATAAATATGGACCAGATCACACTAGTTGGGAAACCTAATTCAGGTAAAAGCAGTCTATTTAACATTCTAACAGGATTAAATCAAAAAATAGGCAACTACAGTGGGGTAACGGTTGAACGTAAAATTGGTGTTTTTGAGGGGGTTGAAATTATTGATTTACCCGGCATAAAATCTCTATTAACTGTCAGCCCTGAAGAACAAATTGCCAAGGATGCAATATTAACTTATAGCATAGATCAACAACCAATTATTTTTGTGGCGAACGGACTTCAATTAGAAGATAGCCTGATCTTATTTACAGAAATTGCTGACCTACAAATTCCATCTGCTATAGTTATAAATTTTAAAGATGATTTAGAAAAACAAAAGGTTGTCATTGATCTAGAGAAATTGAGAAATCAATTAGGTTGTCCTATCCACTTGATGAATTCAAGAACAGGAGAAGGGGTTGAAGCATTGAAAAAACTAGTCATTCAAAAAGCGTTTAAACTACCTAATGCAATTTGCAGAAGTCAATATGATTCTCTTGAAAATGGCGTCTTACAAAATTCCTATTTTGATTCAATTTCAAATAATGAGAATAAATTAGGGGAACAGAACTATTTACGAAGGAAAGGTTTAATTAGTGGATTGTTGCAATTTGCTTTGAAGCAGGATAGCCCCGAGCTCTTTCTTCAACAATCGAAGCGATGGGATAAATTTTTAATTCATCCAGTATTCGGAGTTTTAGCATTTTTGTTGACAATGCTGATTGTTTTTCAAGCTGTATTTTACTTATCGGTATTCCCGATGGATTGGATTGATGCCAGGTTCGCATGGTTATCAAGCCAAGCAAATAATTCAATTAGCAATGAAATTTTATCGAGCTTTATTTCGGATGGCATTTTAGCGGGATTAGGTGGAGTCTTAATTTTTATTCCACAAATAGCCATATTGTTTTTTTTATTGGGAATTTTAGAGCACAGTGGATACCTAGCAAGAATTTCGTTTATATCAAATCGATTTTTATCTAATTTTGGATTAAGTGGTCAAAGTATTATACCATTAATGTCTAGTTGGGCTTGTGCTATACCAGCAATTATGAGTGCAAGGGTGATTAATGATCCAAAAGAAAGAATGGCTGTGATGTTTGCCGCTCCTCTGATGACTTGTTCAGCGAGATTACCCGTTTATACTATATTGATTGGAATTATGTTTCCAGATCCGAGTGGTGGTTTTTTCAACATTCAAGGTGTAACCTTATTAGCTTTATATTTACTTGGAACAATAGCCACTTTAATGGTAGCATGGCTAGCTTCAAAAAGAAGTAAAATAAAAGGGAATAGTCTGTGGTCATTAGAGCTTCCAATTTATAGGATACCCAACTGGAGAAATGTTTTTATCAATATGTATTTAAAGACTAAGGCCTTTGTGAATGATGCAGGAAAAGTAATATTTGTTGTATCCATTATTTTGTGGGTACTCGCTCATTTTTCGCCGAAGGGAAAAGATTTTTTACAATCACAATATCAAGCCTATCAAATAGAAAATCCAGAATTTCCAATTTCCAAGGATGCATTTGATTTAGAATATTCTTATGCTGGTTATTTAGGAAAGGTAATTGAACCAGCAATCAAACCATTAGGATATGATTGGAAAATTGGTATTGCATTAATCTCTTCATTTGCTGCTAGAGAAGTTTTTGTTGGGGCATTATCCACAATTTATAGTGTTGGATCCGAGGAGGAAGATCTTATTAAAAATAGGATGCAAAAGGAATTAAAACCCAATAGTAATGGAAAGCGATTTGATGTAGCCACATGTATTTCCTTACTTTTATTTTATGTTTTCGCGATGCAATGCATGTCAACCATGGCTATTGTACGGAAAGAAATGGGATCTTGGAAATATGCCATTTGGCAATTTATCTTGTTTGGAGCGGTGGCTTATTTGGTGGCGTTTGGGGCTTATCAGTTGTTGAGTTAGCATTGAATTTTTGGAAAAATTGACCCTCGGGGGGTCGAACCCTCGGGACCCTCGGAGGGTCGAACCCTCGGGACCCTCGGAGGGTCGAACCCTCGGGACCCTCGGAGGGTCGAACCCTCGGGACCCTCCGAACCCTCGGGACCCTCGGAGGGTCGAACCCTTGGGACCCTCGGAGGGTCGAACCCTCGGGACCCTCGGAGGGTCGAACCCTCGGGACCCTCGGAGGGTCAAACCCTCGGGACCCTCGGAGGGTCGAACCCTCGGGACCCTCGGAGGGTCAATTTTCCGATTTTGTCTAAAATTCACCTCAAAATGAATTACTTTTTACCTTTTTTCGTTACTTAGTAAGCAATTGGTAAGCAATTGCATTGATCATATAAATTAATAGCTTGAAAAATTCAGTCCTGATTAGAATTGTTGTAATACTTGCAGCCTATTTCGGCCTTACGTATTTTGGTGGTGACATCGGTCGAAGAGTTTTATATCCCATTCGAATGTTAGTTACTTTTCTACATGAATTCGGGCACGCCATAGGAGCATTAATTACCGGAGGATCAGTAGATTTAATTCAAATAAATAAGGATGGAAGTGGATATACCCAATCAAGAGGAGGAAGCCTTTCCATTATTTTAATGGGCGGTTATTTGGGTTCTGCCATTTTTGGGAATCTATTGTTTTTGATAGGTGCAAGATTTAAAAAAGCGGTTAAACCATTTCTAATCCTACTATCAGCCACCATGTTTGGGACTGGAATTTTCTGGTTTAATTCCTTATTTACAACCATTATGTTGGTCATTTTTGCATTAGCCATTTTACTCATTGCCTTCAAGACTAATTTTGGAAATGAAGTATTAATGTTCTTAGGATTAGCTTGCATAATATTTATCGTACAAGATTTCAATGTTGGCCCGTCTTCTGATTTACAAAAATATGCAGCGCTGATGGTTTTTATTCCAAAAACTGTTTGGATGTATATATGGTTAGGCATTGTTTTAATATTGACCTTCTTTAATTTTAGGATCATGTTTAAATCAATGAAGGATGATGATTATAGTGCTAATGCTTAGGTGAAATCTTTTTTATTTCTCATTTTGTATAGCCAGCTAAAAATCAACAAACTCATTCCAACCAATATTGATGCAATTGCAATAATTATTAAGCTTTCGGTTGAGTAAGTGGATAATTGCTCATTAAATATTGCATAGATACTGGTTAGTAAACGATTAGGGATGAAAATTAAACTGCTTATAATTGCAAAATATTTTGGATGCCCATTGTTAATTACCATTGAAAAAATAATAGGTGCTACAATAATTTCAGCTAAACTCATTAGTAAAATGGAACCGAGAAATAGGATTCCCATAGACTGACCCATATTGCTTGGAATTAGACTTAGCAAACCTACTGAACCTGCAGATAATAGAAATCCTACACCAAATTTAGTACTCGGTCTTATCGAAATTTTTGTCCATACAATGATAGCCATGATACCAAATAAAATAATGAACATAGGACTAAAAGACTGCCAATGTACATTGATATTTATTGGAGCCAATTCCAAATAAGATAAATTTTCATAAATCAACGAATTGGTTTTATTACCATAGACTTCATAGGCAATCCAAAAAATTGCTAATAGAAAGGAAGCCAGTATCAAAAAGATCCAATGATTATTTTTTGACATTGGGTTTGAATTATTAATTATTGGCTGAGTAGTTGAGCTATAAATTAATAATGTTGAGATAAGCATAACTACTCCTGCCAAACTATATCCCAACGACCAAGTATACAATTCTCCAACAGCAGCTATGGTAAATGTGCTCAAAAATGCGCCTACCGAAATTGCAATGTAATAGATAGTAAACCCTGCATCTAATAAAGCTTTGTTGTTTAGATAGTTCTTACCGTATTGTGCAATCATATTTGGACCAAAAAAGCCAGTTCCAAAAACGATAAAACCAATTCCTAAATATATGGCCCATAGCTCAGGTAGACATAAAATAAAAGCCCCAATTGTAGTAAGGATGCCACCTGCTATTATCGACTTACGATTTCCAATAATTAGATCACCAAAAATAGCTCCAATAATTCCAGACCCCAATAAAGAAGCAGTAAACCAACCATAAATCTTTAAAGCTTCTTCTGCAGACATGTTAAAGACCTCACTAATCATGTAAAGCACTAAAAGCGCTCGAATACCGTAATAAGCACCTCTTTCTAGAAGTTTTGAGACCGCTAATATAAAACTTTGCTTTGGATGCTCTTGATAACTATTGTGTCTCATATCTCAATTTATTGTGTTGTATTAAACTAAAGACATTATTTATAGAAAGCTAAAATTCTCGACGAATTGGAAGAAACAGTGTAATGCTTAGATGTATTTCATCAAATAGAATATCCTGCCTTCACTTTCCCAGTCTAGGCTTAACCTTCAAATGATGATATTCCAAAGCCATTCTAATACACTCTTTTAATTCAGCAGTTGGTACCTGATCGTCCAATTTAAAAACAATAGCTCTCGTATTTTCATAGTTAAAAGTATCTCCGTACACTTCTTTAAAGGTGCGCACTAATTTGCTCGTACATTTAAAATACAAAGCATATTGGTTAGGTTTCTTCTCCTTCCAATCCATTCTAATCGTTGATCCCTTCTTTACTAGAAAGCTAGGTTCTCCCCATTTCAGTGTTTCCTCAATTGATTCTATACCTTCTATTTCTTTAGCTGTATCTATGATCAATTTTCGTAACGCACTTAATTTAGGTGTAATGTTTTTCGGATAAGATTTAAATTTTTCCTCGAGTCTTGGATCAGTATTAATAATTAGGTCTCTCATTTTTTTTGGTGTTTTGAAATTAGAAATTATATAACAACTTTCCCAATTTGCCTATTCCCAATACCACTTTGATTGCGTAATGTATCTCCCAATTCTATTCGAATGCTATCTCCAAGCATTTTTATGGTATCAATTAGCTCAGGATTTGCTGCGGCCACATTTTTAGTTTCACTTATATCGTATTTGAGATTGTATAGTTCTATGGTTTCAATAGTATGGTAATCATACTTCACAGGGAATCCATCTTTGCCTCCTTCTCGACCGTTTAAGGTTCTATACTTATGCGGATAATACAACTTCCAATTTCCATATCTTATTCCATGTAATTCATTAACATGATAATAAAAGTAATAGGCTTTATGCGGGCTTTTCGTCGCTGCTCCAGTCCATATATCCCAAATATTCTCGCCATCTATTTTATTTACTGGTAAGCTTGCTCCTGTGAGGCTAGCTAGTGTTGGTAAAATATCTATGGTCATCATTGGCACATCAATAATATGACCTGCCTTAATTTCTTTTGGATATTTAATGATACATGGCTCTCGTTGTCCACCCTCTAGAGCTGTTCCCTTGCCTTCTCGTAATGGACCAGCGCTTCCTGAATGATCACCATAATTCAACCAAGGACCATTATCCGAGGTAAATATCACTAAAGTATTTTCTTCTAGTCCAAGCTTTTCCAAGGTTTTATTTATTTGACCTACTGACCAATCAATCTCCATAATCACATCACCATATAATCCTCTTTCAGATTTACCTTTAAATTTATCAGATACAAATAAAGGAACATGCGGTTGAGGATGCGCAACAAACAAGAAGAAAGGTTTGCTCTTATTTTTATTTATAAAATCTATGCTGTGCTCCGTAATTTGGGTTGTTAACAAAGATTGATCAGTGAGCGTATCTATGATTTTTTCATTATGATATAATGGAAGCGGACCAAAGTTGAAAATTGGACCTTGTTGAGGATGCAATGGCCACATATCATTAGAATAAGGGATGCCAAAATATTCGTCAAAGCCTTGTTGTAATGGCATTAAAGAAGGATGATCACCCAAATGCCACTTTCCAAAAATTCCAGTAGCGTATCCTTGCTCTTTCAGCATCTCTGCAATAGTCGTTTCATTGAGATTTAGCCCCTGCTTACTATTTGGCATAAACGCTCCATGAACTCCAAGTCGATTAGGATAGCAACCTGTAAGCAACGCAGCTCTAGAAGCCGAACAGACTGCTTGAGCAGCATAGAAATTCGTCAACTTGATTCCTTCCTTTGCCATTTGATCCAAGAAAGGAGTGTTAATATCTGGAGAACCATAGCATCCCAGATCTTGATAACCTTGGTCATCTGTAAAAATGATAACTATATTTGGAGGCTTTGGAGTTTCATCTTTATCTACCTTACACGTGAGACATGCCCCACAAATCAGAATGAGAAGAAAACCTATATTTTTCATTTATGAAATTTGAGCAATGCAATTGGAATTTGAAACTAATATAAACCAAATACAATAAACTTTAAATTTTATATCAATCTGTGAGTCCCTTTAAAGCTAACGTTAGCTTGAAACCATCTAAATCATCCACAACAAAAGCTAAGGTTTTAAATGATTTTTTAATACCATATAAATACTCAATTTCGCCCTCATGTTTCATCGTTAATTTGACATTATATTTTTCTATGTCTTTCAATAATGAAAAACTTCGATTTGTTTTGTCAAATTTGAGCTTTTTAAACTTCTTCATTTCAATTTCCTCAATTGCTGTAAAAGGAATAATAGCTTCGCTAAAGATTCCGTACCTCACTTTAAGCAAGTTCTCCTCAATCCGAATTGGTCGTTTACTCAAGGATTTTGAAATTGCCAAAATTTGTAAGCCACTATAAAAACTAAGACCAGTTAATATCCAAGCTGCAATTACTGACCAATTACTAATCAAAATATGAAATCCAAACATTTCAATTGCTATAACAAAAATCAAAATGTTCAGTAGGGGAGCAGTTCCATTTTTTCTATGATAGCTAAATTCATTATCCTTTAGTTTGGAAGTTTTCCAGTTGATGATAGCATAATAAATCATTGATATTTCTGTAGCAAATGCTTTTGCGGCAGGTCCAGGCAAGGCATTTGCACAAGCTATTTTTATAGCGCTATAGAAATCTAAACTTTCATTTTTCTCCAGTTTGTATTGTTTGTAGGTTTTTCTAAAAGAGTAAGCTACTATAATCAAGATGATTAATTCAATAACTGGTAATAAAAAAGTTTTAATTTGACTCAACAAGCTTTGATGCTCTATTGGTAAAATATAGCTTGCAATAATGATTCCTCCAATGAAAAATGGAGTAACCGTAAATTTAGAAATTGCTTTTTTACGAATTAATAAAAAATAAAGTATTGGAATTACCGCGATCAGATCCAAGGTGATAGCAACTGAAAGTTGACTTGGATTGCTCGAAAACATCTTTGTATTTACTAAAATTACCAAACATATTATAAGTAATAATGGTATTCCAAAGACTAAGAGGTATGAAGGCCATCGTAAATTGCTGGTCATAGTTTAGATTTATAATGAGTAATTTATTTCGTCATTTACTATGAAAAAAGTCCATTGACTTTCTTATAACTAGAACGATTTAAAAGCCTTTTTGTTAAGCAATCTATGAGATAAAATATTAATGCAAATAGACCTAAAAATATAATTGAAATTTCGGAATAGAATTCAATACATAATATTGAAAATACAAATTTAATCCAATAGTTTATAGGGTATTCCCTTATCATTTAGCAATAATTATTTATTACATTGTTCGTGTATTGATTCAAACAATTATGATGATAAAAAGCAATGGTCTGACCTTCCTTTTATTACTGATTACATTTTTTGTGCAAAGCCAAGATTGTGGCTGCAATATTCAGCAAGTTGAAAAAAATACAGTGGAGTCATGTAATTTGATAGTTGGAGAAGTGGATACAGTTTATACTGTTGTAGATCTCTGGGCCGCGATTCGTTTTGCTAATAACAATGGCGGGAATAGAACCATTTTAATTGCGGATGGCATTTATCCGGTTGCTTCTACTTCTTCCTATCCTTACATTACTGCTAGCAATATTGTTTTTCGTAGTTTATCAGGTAATCGAGATGCTGTGGTGTTAACAGGTCAAGGCATGGAGAGTGTGGCTCCAGCAGTAGAGATAGGGATATTTGCAGTGGGAGATAATATTAGCATTGCGGATCTGACAATTCGTGGAGTTGGAAATCATGGCATTGCTGCCTCAGGTAATAATTTGTACGTGCACAATGTCAAAATTCAGGACACCTATGAACAGATGATCAAAGGAGTGAGTGCAAATAATGGAGCAGATAGCGCGAGAGTACAATGCAGCTTATTTGAATACACATCGGGAATTGGACCTCAATGGTATATCGGGGGCTTGGATATCCATGACGGAGATAATTGGGTAGTCAATGACAACGTCTTTAAAAATATTGCGTCTCCTTCCCAATCATTGGCCGAACATGCTATCCACTTTTGGAATTCATCTTCTAATAATATTATTGAAAGAAATAGGATAGTCAATTGTGATAGAGGGATTGGTTTTGGCTTAGGTAGTAGCAGAAACGATGGCGGTATTATTCGCAATAACATGATCTATAATGATGGAAGTCATCCTTTTGATGATGTTGGAGTTGGTTTAGAAACTTCTCCTGGAACTAAGGTCTATAACAACACTATCCAAATAGAACATCAGAATGCTATTGAATACAGATTTGAAGAAACGGTTGATGTGGAGATTGCCAACAATCTTACAAATAAATTAATTAGGTCAAGAAATGGAGGACAAGCCAACTTACAATCCAATTTTACAAACGGAGACCTTACTTGGTACACAGATCCAATTAATGGTCATTTGCACCTTAACGAAATGATAGATGAGGTTGTCAATCAAGGAGTGCATTTATCAACTGATGTCATGCAAGATATTGATCAAAAAGCCAGACCAATAGATGGCCAATATGATATAGGTGCACATGAATTAGGTGAAATTGTTTCTTCATTACAGAAGGAGGTCATTGCAGGTTTAACAGCCTTCCCAAATCCAGGTACGGATGTATTAACTGTTCGTGCCGATTCACCGGAAAATTTTGCATTGCAAGTTAATTCGAGTGAAGGCAAACTCCTACAATCCTTTAATTCGGTAAATTTAAAATCGGGCTTTGAACTTAATTTACAAGAATGGAATAGCGGAATCTACTTTATTAAAATAATTAATACTGATTTTACTGATGTGCTGCAAAAGGTTCTAGTTCTAAAATAAATCTGGATATTTACGCTTTTAATTTACGTTAAGCCAATAGGGGAAGACACCAATATCGTTTATTTAATGAATTATCCGTTATCTAATGGGGCTAGCCATTCGTAGCATCACTAGTAGTATTGGGAAAATTAAAATTTAAATGAAAATGAATAAAAGCAAGGTGAGTCTTGACTCGTAAATTCCTGTTTGCCAAAGAGTGCTAACTACTGCCTCCAAACACTTTTGAAACTCATAAATTTATAAACCTATAAACTTGCAGCCTATCGGGCATCTGATCTCACAGCGATCTGATATCTGGATTAAACCAAATCAATTTCCTTCAAACTTTGAATTCGATATCTTACTAGGAAATCATCTATTGATTCAAAATGTTCGAGCACCCGTTTATTTTTAAACTCAAATACTTTTTCAGTGAGGCCACTTTGGAAAGCTCTGTCGTGAGATACTAAAATCAATGTACCATCAAAATTAAGTAATGCTTCTTTTAAAACATCTTTTGAACGTATATCCAGATGATTCGTAGGCTCATCTAAAATTAGAAGATTTACCGGCTCAAGTAAAAGTTTAACCATCGCCAATCTTGTTTTTTCTCCCCCAGAAAGCACCTTGACTTTTTTATCGATGTCATCTCCGCTAAACATAAATTGACCAAGAATATTTTTCACTTGGGTTCGTACTTCACCTTTTGCAACTTCATCAACGGTTTCGAAAACACTTAATGTTGGATCTAAGAGAGAAGCTTGATTCTGTGCAAAATATCCCACTTTAGCATTGTGTCCTAAAGTGCATTCCCCTTCGAATTCTATTTCTCCCAGAATAGCTTTTATCATGGTGGATTTACCTTCTCCATTTCTACCTACGAAAGATACTTTCTGCCCACGCTTTATGGCTAAATTTGCATTTTGGAAAACAACATGATCGCCATAAGTCTTCGTTAAATCTTTAACGCTAACCGGATAATCCCCTGACCGCTGAGCAGGAGGGAAGCGGAGTTTTAAAGCGGAATTATCAACTTCATCAATTTCAATAATTTCCATTTTCTCTAACATGCGCTCAATAGAACTCACTTGATTAGTTTTGGAATAGGTTCCTTTGAAACGTTCAATAAATCTTTCATGATCAGCAATTTCTTTTTGCTGCTCTTTAAACGCTTTTAGTTGATGGATTCTGCGGTCTTCTCGTAATTCTAAGTAATGGGAATAGTTAGCTTTATAATCATAAATCTTTCCCATTGTTACTTCTATGGTCCGATTAGTGATGTTATCAATAAAAGCTTTATCATGAGAGATGACCATCACTGCATTGGCCTTAGTCAATAAGAATTGCTCTAACCATACTACGGATTCGATATCAATATGATTGGTTGGCTCATCCAGTAATATTAAGTCAGGTTTTTGTAATAGTATTTTAGCCAATTCGATTCTCATTCTCCACCCACCACTAAATTCACTAGTCATTCGTTGGAAATCTGTTCTTTTAAATCCCAATCCCAATAATGCTTTTTCGATTTCCGCATCATAATTAATATCAGCTAATGCATAATACTTTTCTCCCAAGTCTGATACCTTTTCAATGATACCCATATATTCATCAGACTCATAATCGGTTCTGGTTTCTAGTTCCTTATTCAAGCGCTCCATTTCATCTTTCATTGAAAAAACTTCTTTAAAAGCCTTGGAGGCTTCCTCGAACACGGTAGCATTATCGGTGGTTAGTAAATGCTGTGGCAGATAAGCGATAATCGCATCTTTCGGAGTTTGTATATGCCCTCTTGTTGGTTTATCCACACCTGCTATAATTTTCATCATAGTTGATTTGCCAGCGCCATTTTTACCCATTAATGCAATTTTATCATTGTCATTAATTACAAATGAAATATTGCTGAATAATTTTTTACCACTAAATTCTACCGCTATATCGTTTACTGAGATCATTCTATCTATTATTTTTCGGATGCAAATTTAGGAAAAGAAATGATTTTTTTTAAAAGACTTAAGACAAGAGACTTAAGATTTAAGACTCATAGAATTCAAAGAACTAACTAATACCTAACACCTAATACCTAATACCTAATACCTAACACCTAATACCTATCACCTATCACCTAACACCTAATACCTAACACCTAACTAATCTATTCTTCTTCGTCTTCTTCGTAATCTAATTTTTCGACAAGCCCTAATATCCAATTTATCACCTTTGGGCTAAGGTATTTTGCAATGCCGGCTTTTCGTTGAGCCGTTTTAAGAATGTTGATATTTTTATAACCTATTCCTCTTTCTTCTGCAATTTCAATATATTCTTCCCATTCATCGGCAGAAACCATATTGAATTGACCGCGCATGATATCTAAGTCAGTAGGGTCGTTTAAATCGTATTCGGGCATTATTTTTTTAGATTTCAGATATCAGTACAATGATATCAGATTTAATTAATGTTTAGCTTTCATGACAGAGAGCATTTCATTTAATTCAATTGGTGCTAGATTTCCATCTTTATCTGCTTCCACTTTTTTTAGGTTATTTGAAATATCCTCCAAAAGATTCCCATAATAATCAAATAACTCCAATTCTTTTTCATCCTCCTTATGTTTTTCTAATTCTTCTTGATCGTCACTAATTTTCAATAAGGTATGCTTAGATTCTTCAATTGATTTTTTTACCAAAAGATGTTCTTCAATACCTGCAATTCTAGCTGCGCTATCTTTATAAAAGTTGTACTTACTTGCTTTTTTTTCTCTATTGATTTGAAATGCTTGAATAAGGGCTTCTAATTCTAATTTAGTGGATTGACCTATAGAGTCTAATTTTAGATGCTTTTTATGCTTAGCTAATTCTTTATCAATAATTTTTAATTCATCTTCGTATTCCTTGCATTCAACCTCGCATTGCAACCTAAACTGTTTCAATTTAATTTCTGGTCCTTCATAATATTGAATTAATTCTTGCTCAGCTTTCTGAATAATAGATGCTTTGCGTTTATTTTGGAATAAATCTTTAATATAATCTGGAATGAATCTAAAAAATAATAATACCGTTACAATCAGTCCCAATGGGCTTCCTTTCTTTTCTTCAAAACTTAACAAGGCTTGTTCAAAATAGTACCAAAAGCCTAATTTAGCTTCTAATTCATACCTCAATTTGTCAAGGTTAAAATGTAAGTCTTGGGTTATATCAATCTCAATACCGTTAATTTTCATTGTATGGGTATAATGTTCTATTCGTGAAGATAAAGATTAATATGTAAATTGAATAAAGATGCTAGGATAGTAATACCTCGATCTAAAATTAATTGAGAATTAAATTAAAAATTAAATCTGACATCTGTGTACGGATATCTGAAATCTATTCACCATACCATTCAGATATAACACCCATTGCTTCTCCACCTTGAGGAGTAAACCGCACATCAGGTCGATAGCGCCTTTTCCTTTTCTTTGCCCATTCAGCTCTCCGCTTTATTCGCATCTCTGCATATTCTGCATAATCTTCAAATGCATGGGTGCTATGAAACCATTTCCAAATAAACAAACCATCAAACCAAGGCTCATGCCAAACCGATTCAAATAAAGCTGCATAACAATCCATTTGCATTTGTTCCGAAATAACGGTTGTAGTATCCATGTCTTGAGGCCAGGTCCAAGGTTCCTTTGCAGAATCAACTGTATTCTTATAACCAATTTCTGTAAATACAATTTGCTTGTTAAATTTGGAAGCCAGTTTTTTCATTGCCTTTATGTGGGATTCCCAACCTTCGATCATAGATTTTCTGGAAGGATACTCTTTATCAGATAAAGGGAAATACGCTTGAATGCCGATATAATCTAAATCACCCCAAAAGCTCAGTTCTTCATATTCTAAATACCAGTTTGCAGCATAAGTAAGTTCACCATTATAAACTTCGCGGATAGCCCTAATAATTTTTCTCCATTCCTTAGGATATTGCTTAGTGGTTTGATACAGTTCTGTGCCGATGCATAAAGATTCTATTTGACATGATTCTGCTAATTTTGCATAATGCAGAATGAAGGTTGAATAACTTTCAAACCACTGTGTCCATTCCTCTTTGCTATTCATAGCAATATCCGATCTCCATTTGTCACCACTTCTGCGTAACCAAATATGAGGCTTAAGCATAGATTTAACGCCTGCTTCTTTTGCTAATTTTGCTGTATGTCTAATTCCTTTATCTGTTTCTCCCCACCATGCTCTGTTATTATTTAAGACTACCTTGGGAGAATCGTGACCATCCATCCAACCAAAAGGAGTTTGAGAAATATAGTTTGCGTTAATGGCTTGGATGTGATCTAAATTATGTTTTGCTATGGAATCACCAGCCACCCAGCAAAGCCCTTTTTTAGTGGGTTGATGAATATTTTCAATGGCTTTTCTAGGATTAATAAAACCTAAAAATAGAATTACAATAATACAAATCGCAAGTATTAATGATCCAACTATTTTGAAATTTCTATTCATTATGGAAAATTAGTAAGATAATTTGTATTCAAGAAATCTTTTTCAACTTCTATCTGATTTAAAACGTCTTTAATACATCAACTATTACAAGATTTCAAGCAATTGATAATTTTGCTTAAATTAGATAGAATTAAAAATGAACCTATGCAAAATTTAACTTTTCCGATCAATCTCGTTTTCAAAGTATCCACTTTGGCAAATGATTTTATAGCTAAAGATGCAAATAACAGAACTGTCGCCTACGTGAGACAGAAAATGTTCAAGCTTAAAGAAGAAATTATTATTTATTCCGATGAAGATCGAAAAACGATAAATTATAAAATTAATGCTAATAAATGGTTAGATTTTTCCGCTGCCTATGCATTTACAGATGCCAATGGTAATAAAATAGGGAAAATAGCTAGGAAGGGTTGGGCTTCGATTTGGAAGGCTGAGTATGAAATCATTGACCAACACGATAAACTTCAATATAAGATTAATGAAGAAAATGCTTGGACTAAAATCATGGATAGCCTTTTGGGCCAAATACCTATTTTGAGTATGCTCACAGGGTACTTATTTAATCCTGCTTATAGTGTTACTAATACGGAAGGTCAATTAATTGCTCGTCTTAAAAAAGAACCATCTTTTTTTGGTAGAAAATTTCAAATCATTAAAGAAGGACAAATTGATAATGATGACGACGATAGAATCATGTTGAGTTTAATGATGATGGTTTTGTTGGAAAGAAGAAGAGGCTAAAATTGTGAGCAATAAGGTCAAGCATATTATTGTAAAACTTAGTAAAGAGGGAATCTATTACAATCCTCAAGATTATGTAAGTTGGCCAAATACCAATTTCCCTGCAAAAAGTGCTTTCCTTTTACGCGGACGATTTGACATTTTTTGGAAGGTGAATTTATTATCCTATAGTTCTGAAAATTATGAATTAAAATTGAAAGTGGTAGATTTCGATTTTGGAAAATCAACAGAATTTGAAAATCAAGAAGCAAAGAAATTATTAAAGAAAATGCATTTTAGTCCAATGGATTGGCAGGAATTACAAGCTTGCTTTAGTTATTTCGAATCTGCAGAGTTTGATCACCTAAAGGCAACTAGGTTTGATGAGCCTGTTAAAAATTTAAAGGAGAAAGTAAAGATTATAAGTAAGAAGGGTATGAGAAGATTTTCGTTTGACGACGAAATAATTGAAGTTAATTTTAAGTATCCTATATTGAAGCTCGAATTTAAATTAGGTTATGTTGAGCTTAAAAAACACATTAAGGAATTAGATGAGCACATAACTTTCAAAATCAAAAATCAATTTTTAATACCAGAATTTAACTTTATAAAACCTTATTTTTCAAAAGTTTTAGGAACTAGGAATATTCGAGTAAAAGGAAAAATAGAAAAAAGTAAGGATGCAAATAATATCACTTGTCATTCATCTGAAATAAAAGCTATTAACGACCAAGTCATTGCAACTGTGCAACGTTTGAGTATGGAGCAAAAAATCAAAAAACCTATTATTACAGCTGTCGATAAAAGTGTTTTTACCGCTGATGAATATTTTGATGATTATGAAATTTCTAAAGGAAATAAAATTCGAAAAAGTGATCAAGAACTATTAGCTGAGATTTTGGATATAAAAGGAGTTCGAAATAAAAAGCAACTCCTTTACTTATCTGGTAAATTACAATCAACAGATACTAAAATAAAATTCACCCTAAGCCCAGATTTTGGGTTCCTGTTTTTTGTAAAAGGTATTGAATGTAATCATTTTATTTGGGAGCTATTAAATACCAATGCGACATATTTGTGGTCTCTACCAAAGTCCATTCCTTCGCGAAAGGCTTTTCAAATGGTTGAATTACAAATAAATTTAATCAGGGACCACGGACGAATGAAGTACCTACAAATCGAGAAAGAGGATGCATTAATATTCTCAAAAATCATTCACAAGAATGCTAATTCGGCTCTAATTGATGCCTTCCCGCTATGGCGGACTCGATTAAATGAGAAATTAATTTAAGCATTCCATTTTCAAATAATATGGTGAGTTCAATCTGATAGAGAAGAACAAGATGGACATTCGGAAGGTGAGGGAAGTTCAGAAGGTATAGGACCTTCGGAAGGTGTTACGGATTTTCATTCTATTTTGTACATTGCACCCTACTTATTATTTTATTTGCATTAAGAGCATTAATAGATCTAAAAATTTTTCATTCAATGAGTGATGAATCTATAAGTTTAAATAAATACATTAGCAGCACTGGCATTTGTTCTAGAAGAGCTGCTGATAAATTTATTGAGGCAAAGCGAGTAAAGATAAATGGTAAAGTCGCCATTAAAGGGAACCGAGTGCTACCTGGAGATCAAGTCACTTTAGATAATAATCCGATTGGCTATAAACCAAGGAAGATTTTTATTATGTTTAATAAACCACCTGGAATTACTTGCACCACCGATCGCAATGATCCTGATAATATAATTGATTTCATTGGTCATGAAGAACGAATATTCCCAATTGGTAGATTGGATAAAGCATCTACTGGACTTATATTTTTAACCAACGATGGAGATATGGTTAATAAAATTCTAAGGAAAGAAAAGAAGAAAGAGAAAGAATACATCGTAGTTGTTAATAAACCAATAGATAAAAGATTCGTAGATCGAATGTCTAGAGGTATCCCAATTCTAGGCACAAAGACATTACCTTGCGTAATTATAAAAGTGAATAAAAGCACCTTTAAAATTATTTTGACACAAGGGTTAAATCGCCAAATTCGAAGGATGGTTGAATATCTAAACTATAAAGTAGTTTCTTTAAAAAGAGTGCGCATCATGCATGTTCAATTAGGCAATTTAAAAGAAGGTAAATGGCGTAAGCTTAATGGAACAGAATGGAACGAGTTAAAGAATAATATCTAAGAAACCACTTAATTAAAAGTCATAAAAAAGGGATTCTATAGAATCCCTTTTTGATATTTTTTATAAGCTGATTTAAGCTTTCGGATCATTGTCAATGATAGCATCGTCTACAATCTCGTTTCCATCTCCGTCTAAATCTTCAAATCCTGGAACAGTTTTACCGTCATCCACATTATCAATTACAGAAGAAGGATCTGGATTATCAACTATTTTAGCTTTTCCATAGTCATCACTAAAGGAATCGTATTCTCCATCAGCATATTTAGCTGCATTAGCAAAGAAGTCATCTTTACCTTCAAGCATAGAATCATCATGCTCGTTTAACTTGTCTCTTAATGTGGTATCTGCAAATTCTCCTTTTGACGCATCTTCCGCATTCATTTTGTCATTCATCTCATTAGCATGGTCTATCGTGGCATTTAGTTTTTCTCCAAGATCACCAGTTATCTCTTTTGCTTTTTCTACCATTCCGTCAGTAGCATCCAAAACTTTCCCTCCTATGTTTTCAGCTATGTCTTTACCTTTTTCTAGAACATCTCCGCTAGATGCCAATATTCCACCGCCAATTACTCCAGCAGCTCCAAGTACTTTACCTCCAACATCTTCCGCTAGTCCTTTGGCACTTTCTAATGCATCACCTGCAGTATCTATAACCTTGCCACCGACATTCTCCGTAAAACTTTTTGCACCCTCAACTGCATCTCCAGTTAAATTACTTGTTCCTTCAACTACATTTCTCGCAGCATCTTTAGAGCCCTCGACAACGCTTCCTGCTGCATCCTTAGCACCATCCACCGCATTACTTGCCGCGGTGGTAACTTTAGAACCAGCTTCCTTTACTCCATCAACTGCATCACCAGCTAAATCCTTTGCACCATCCATCGCATCACCTGCTTTATCCATTACTTTTCCACTAACATCTTTTACTTTATCAACTACATCTCCTGCAACGTCTTTAGCCTTGTCGTAGGCATCTCCAGCCATATCTTTTGCCTTATCCACAATATCACTTTCCATTGCTTTCTCGACCAATCCCTCAGTAGTGTCTTTCACTCTGTCAAAAGCATCGCCTGCCGCATCACTAGCTTTCTCAAAAGCATCACCTGCTTTATCAACAACGGTATCACCCACATCTTTTGCAGTATCTACTGCTTTACCTGCAGCTGATTTAGCGACTGACTCAACTCCAAAGAATAATTTTTTGATTGAACTGAAAACTCCCATAATTAGATTTTTATTAAATTTAAATAATAAGCGCATTAATATAAGAAAATTTGAATAGAATTTAGTCCTTTCAAATCTATATATTCACTATGATACTGTTGAAAAAACCTGCCATCAGTTATTCAATATAACGTGGCATACAATCTTCGTAATCAGTTTTTACTTAATATAGTTCCATATCTGTCGATAATTTTTTCAGGTCAATATTAACACGCTGTTTATTTTGATTGCGTATGACTTCTTTTTATATAACACATCTGCATAGCAAGCTTCATTAGTTGGTACATTGTTGAGTGCAAAAATCTACTCGTAAATCCGATAATTTCTAGAATTTTTAAAGCATAGATTTTCTTGTTTTTATTGAGCTAACAGTTGATTTAGGCTACTAATTTTAAAAATTTTTAAGGTTTATCTTACTATTGTAAAATCACCTTTCAAAAAACGAGGCTCTCCCTCAGCTAATTCAACTTCCATAACATAAACATAAACGCCAACTGGCACATCTTTACCATTACTTTGTCCATCCCATCCGTTTGGAAAACTAGTGCTTGGTCCAATATCGTTTTAGAATAAATTATTTCCCCACCTATCAAAAACTAGTAAATTCATTTGCAATATTTCCTCATTACTTTGTGCAGTGAAATTATCATTAATATTATCACCGTTAGGGGAAAAAATTTTGGGCATCAAAATCTGTGGAAGGTCTGAAACCGAAACGTTAATAAAAACGGAATTTTTATATGAATAGCCCATGGCATCTTCTGCTCAGAACAATTTAAAATCGTTTAAATCGACGCTTACAATTATTTTCTCTGAAAATGTCTGATATAATCAAGCTCCATAGTTGTTGGAAATTCGGTGGTCTCATCTGGAGCTCCAGGCCAATTTCCTCCGGTTGCAACATTTAAGATCATAAAGAATGGATTGTTGAAAGGATAGTTTTCGCCATTCAGTGCAGCTCGATCAACTTCTTTATAAATGATATCGTCTATCATAAATCCTATGTAATCAAAACTCCAGACGATACTGAAAACATGGAATCTATCACTAAAGTCTTCATCGGAGAGTCTATAGGTACCACCTGTACTTTTATTATTTGGAAATGCAGGTCCGAAATGAACAGTTCCGTGTGCATTTGATGGCTGATGTCCTACCAATTCTACGATATCAATTTCTCCGCAAGCTGGCCAACCTACATTATCAATGTTTGTTCCAAGCAGCCAAATAGCCGGCCATATACCTTGCCCTTTCGGTAATTTTGCACGAATATCTAATCTTCCAAAATTGAAAGTTTGCTTATCTTTCGTAATCATCCTAGCAGAAGTAAATCCATTATCCTTATTTGCTTGAATCACTAATTTGTTATCTCGAATAAATGAATTTTCGGGTTGATCTGTATAAATCTGCAATTCATTATTTCCCCATCCACATAAGTTTGGGCAACCATCTCCCAATTCGTAAGTCCAGGTAGCTGGATTAATAGCATCGGTAAATTCATCCTGAAAAACAAGATCCCAACCTTCCATTGAAGATGCAGAAATATAACCATCTGCTGCGTAGGAAATCTCCTCATCACTGTTGGCTATAGTTACATCAGCAGTTGATTTTTCTATTTCAGCATTGACAATATTACTCATTCTAACTTTGAAAATTTCTGGAGCTTCTTTCATTTCGTCCCCAATAATTTCGACCATAATTTGAGCAGCAGATTGTCCTGCATCAATTTGCATGGTTTCATCAAGCGGTAAATAATCGAAATATGCTAAGGCAGATTTATCAATGGTAGTAACTTGGAAAGAAATAGGCTTGTCAAATTCCCCAGATACAGTTACATCGACGGAAAGCATACTATTGCCATTATCACCTTCAATCATGTAAGTATCGCTAATTCTAATTTTTGGTAGAGGTATCTCAGGCTCGGGAGTGGATTCTTTACATCCATTTAAAATAAACACCAAGAAGAGAAAAAAATAAAGAATTTTCATTTTCATAATAAGCCAAATTTCTAATCCAAATTTACAAAATATAGCAGGGAAAGGCTAAGATTGACATAGTATATAACAAATTTTTCTATAATTAGTTGAATGATGAGCTTCATTTGTCACTTTTACCTTTTAAGGATATCAAATCAGTCATATTATAAAAACCTATTTTATTGACAATAAATTCAGCAGCTTTTATTGCTCCTAAAGCAAAGCCTGCTCTTGAAAAAGCTTCGTGCTTTATTATAATCTTGTCAATAGGAGAGGTGTATTCAATAATATGAGTTCCTCGAGCATTTCCTTCTCTTTTCGAAACTATGCTAATCTCTTCATTAAGATCAGAGGTATTTATTACCCATTTATTTTTTGAATTATTGTTACTGATAATTTCATTAGCTAGCATAACCGCTGTGCCACTTGGGGCGTCTATTTTTTCAGTATGATGAATCTCCTCAATTGCGATTTTATACATTGGATATTGATTCATTATCTGTGCTAATTGCTTATTGATAATTCTAAAGATATTAACGCCGATGCTAAAATTTGAGGTATGAAAAAATCCCGTTTTATTTTTTAATGCAAGTATTTTTAATGCCTCCATTTTATCATACCATCCTGTAGAACCTGATATTACGGGCACCTTATTTTCAATGCAAATTCTAACATTTCCAAACGCCGCATCTGGATTTGTAAATTCAATCGCTACATCAATATCTTTTAACCCTTTTTTGTTTAAATCAGCAACATTGTCTTTGTCAATCCTAAGTAAAATTTCATGTCCTTGTTCAATTGCTAACTTTTCAATTGTTTTTCCCATTTTACCATAACCTATTATTGCTATCTTCACACTTGAAATTATTTATGTTTAAAACGTGAATTTAAGCAATTCTGTAACTCAATTACAAATAATAATACATAGATGCAAAACGATTTATTATTAAGGACAATCAAAGGGGAAAAAGTAGAAAGGCCTCCCGTTTGGTTAATGCGCCAAGCTGGTCGAATTTTACCACAATATAGAGCCTTGCGCGCTTCCGTAAATGGTTTTAAGTCACTGATTGCCAATCCTGAATTAGCAGCGGAGGTTACCATTCAACCTGTTGATGAACTGGGCGTAGATGCCGCTATTATATTTTCTGATATTTTAGTAATTCCCGAGTGCATGGGCTTAGATTATGAAATGATAGAAAAAGTAGGACCTTCCTTTCCAGAAACTATCAAATCTATATCTGATATTTCTAAGCTAAATTGTGGTGCTAATGGTGCTTCAAATCTTGGGCATATCTATAAAGCTATAGAATTAACTAAAAAGGAATTAAATAATAGAATTCCTTTAATAGGTTTTGCCGGTGCGCCTTGGACGCTATTGTCTTACATGGTTGAAGGTGGGGGTTCTAAAACCTTTTCTAAAGCTCGAAAATTCTTGGTTCAAGAAGAAGCTGCTGCACATGTACTGTTGACTAAGTTAACAGATACTATTATACCCTATTTAAAGAATAAGATAAAAGCTGGTGTGGATGTTATTCAAATTTTTGATAGTTGGGCAGGCATTTTATCTCCTCAACAATACGAAGAATTTGGCTTAAAATATATAAAACGTATCTGTGAGGCAATAACAGAAGTTCCTGTTATTGTATTCTCTAAAGATGCCTGGTTTTCAATGGATAAGATGCCTTTGCTTGAAGCTGATGTTGTAGGTGTTGATTGGCATTGGAAACCGAAAGCGGCTAGAGAAATATTAGGAAAAAATATAGTGGTTCAAGGAAATTTAGATCCAACTGCTTTATACGGAGACACTCAAACTATTGAAAATCAAACTAAAGCGATAATAGAAGGATTTGGAAGTCACCACATCATGAATCTGGGTCATGGCGTCTATCCAGATACGCCTTTAGAAAATGTGAAAACATTTGTTAATTATGTTAAAAGCTTTAAATATTAAGTTTATTTTCGCATCCGATTATGAATTCGTGGATAAATCTCTATTTTTGTTATGTGCTCATCCCATGAACCCATAATTAGATTAAAATAGTAATATGGGTTGGTTTAAAAGATTAAAAGACGGTATTCAGACCGCCACAAAATTTAAGAAGGAAACACCTGATGGTCTTTGGCATCAGTGTAAAAAATGTTCAACTACCAGTACCGTAAAGGAGTGGAAAGAAAACTTCTATAAATGTCCAAAATGTAATTATCATACCCGCATTGGATCTTATGATTATTTCGATTTAATATTTGACGGTAAGTATACTGAACTCTTTGAAGATTATGTAAGTATCGATCATCTTGAATTTACAGATTTAAAATCCTACGCAGATCGCTTAGAAGTAGCCAAGTTAAAAACAGGCTTGAGTGATGCGATAACCGTTATGGAAGGTAAAGTCAATAGAAAGCCATTCGTAATAGCTGCTATGGATTTTTCTTTTATTGGAGGTTCAATGGGATCTGTAATGGGTGAAAAAATCGCTAAAGCTATTGATCATTGCACTGAGCATATGATTCCATTAATGGTAATTTCGAAATCAGGAGGAGCTAGAATGATGGAATCTGCCTTTTCATTGATGCAAATGGCTAAAACTTCCGCTAGATTGACATTACTAGCAGAAAAAGGAGTGCCTTATTTTTCATTTATGACGGACCCGACTACTGGAGGAGTAACTGCTTCTTTTGCTATGTTAGGCGATATTAATTTTGCAGAGCCGGAAGCCCTTATTGGATTCGCTGGACCAAGGGTTATCAAAGAAACAATCAAGAAAGACCTACCTGAAGGTTTTCAAACTTCTGAATTTTTATTGGATCATGGTTTTCTTGATTTCATTGTCGATAGGAGTGAGTTGAAGAGCAAAATAGATGACTTACTGACGATTTTTTTAGCGCCAAGTTAGTATCCAAAATTAAACATTGAGAAAAATAAATGGAACTGATACCTTAGAACGAAATCTGTTTATTTCATTGAATAGATTATTGACTTAATAAGTACTTTTGTTATGCTGTGTTTATAAGTTGAGAAACTCAAGCTAATTATTCCCTTGTTTTACCACTAAAAACACTCACTCCAGGATCCTGAGGATTTCCGGATGCTCTTCTAAATGCCACTATTTGTCCGCAATGATAAATTGCATCGGCGATCGGACCGTTGATCATATTCCAAAAAGGATAGCGAGATTCTTTATCTCCGCGGTTAAAAATAATCTCAAACTCTTCCATGTCTTTTGGCCCTTTGCCTCTTAAAATATCGGCAGCAATTTTGAAGTTTTCTAAAGTTGCAAGCCGCTTTTCTTCCCAAGTAATTTCCGCCTCTTTTGTTCTGGTATTCGGTAATTTAAGCGGGCCATTCTTAATGGTCTTTGACAAACCGTACACATGGTCCAATGTTTCCATGGTAGTTCGACCATCCTCACTTGGTTTATAAGCTAAATCCTCTGCCCGTAAATCTTTACTTACCCAATAGTAGCGATAACCTAGGCCATCAATCATCCTAGCGGCAACATTTCCTGCCTCAAAACTTTCTGGAGCATCTGGGATTTGGTGATATGGAGGATTTTGTTCCATTTTTTCTTCTTGACTAGATAGGTTTAAAGCGCACAAAACAAATACTAATAGTGTAAAATATTTCATTGTAGAGTTTATTTAATCTTCTTCTAATTCTTCTAAGATATTATTTAATTGCTTGGTGCTGGAAAAATTAATTACAATTTGTCCTTTACCTTTCTTATTTGCCTTCAGGGAAACTTTGGTTCCAAAACGGCTGGTTAGGTCATTTTGAATGCTAATATATTCTGGAGCTAATGCGCTAGATTTTTTATCCTTAGATGTTTTTGGCTGTGGATTTTGAGCACTTCGAATTAAATTTTCGGTGGCACGAACAGACAATTCTCTATCCATTATCTCATTAAAAACATCTTGTTGCAATATTAAATCTTCGACACCTGCTAATGCACGCGCATGTCCCATGGTGATCTTCTTTTCCTTTATAGCACGTTGTATTGCCGGAGACAATTTCAACAAACGTACATAATTGGTAACTGTTGATCGATTCTTTCCAACACGGTCTGATAACTTGTCGTGTGTCAAATTACATTCGTCCATCAGTCGTTGATAGGAGATGGCAATTTCCATTGCATTTAAATCCTGCCTTTGTATATTTTCAATCAAAGCCATTTCCAACATCTCTTGGTCATTCGCCAAGCGAATGAAAACCGGAATTGTTTTGAGACCTGCTAATTTAGAAGCTTTCAATCTTCTTTCTCCAGAAATTAGTTGAAAGGTTTCATCATTTAGTCTTCTAACCGTTAAGGGTTGAATGATGCCGTGTACTTTGATCGATTCCACCAATTCAAACATCGCTTGCTCATCGAACTTAGTTCTTGGTTGCCAAGGATTAGCTTCAATGTTATCGATATCAATTTCAGCAGTGGATTTATTCAATTCGTTCACTACTTCTTGATTGGCTGGTGCTTTATGGTCAATATTTGATAATAAAGCTCGGATTCCTTTTCCTAATTCTTTTTTCTTTGACATAGTATTAAAGCTATTCTTCTTGCTTTGACATTAAGCTATTATAGATCGGATCATTATTACATTTCAAGAATTCATAAGCTAAATTCAAAAAATTATTAGCGCCTTTTGAACCTGCATCATATAGAATAACTGGCACGTGCAAACTTGGCGCTTCCCCAATTTTTGAATTTCTATGAATCACCGTTTCGTAAACGTAATCCGTTACGTGTTCTCTCACTTCATTAATCACCATTTTTCCTAATCGCAATCTTTTATCATACATAGACATTAAAACGCCTTCAATCTCCAATTTCGGATTGATCTGTTCTTTAACAAGTGCTACAGTATTCTTCAATTTCCCTAAACCCTCTAATGCAAATATCTCACATTGCACTGGGATGATAACACTATCTGCAGCGGTCAATGCATTGATGGTGATTAAGCCTAAAGAGGGGAGGCAGTCGATAAAAATATAATCGTAATGGTCTTTTACTTTCTCTACCAAATCTTGCATAATAAATTCTCTTCGGAATTTACTTACTAGTTCTAATTCAGCTCCTACTAAGTCGATATGGGATGGAATTAATTCTAAATTTGGAGTGGAGGTTTTTTTAATTAATTCATTTGGGTTTACTTTATTAATCATAGCATCGTAAATACTGCTATAAGCTTCACTCATATCAAACCCAATTCCAGAACTTGCATTGGCTTGTGGATCTGCGTCAATTAAAAGTACTTTCTTCTCCAGCACCGCAAGACAAGCAGCTAAATTAATCGCAGTTGTTGTTTTCCCTACTCCTCCTTTTTGATTTGCTATTGCAATAACTTTCCCCATAAATATTAGAATTCAATCGATTCACCGATTGCTGGTAATTTTATATCAATTTTCTTTGTTTCAAAAGCTTCCTTTGCTTTTTCTTTATCAATTTCAATGTAACCAAAGGTATCATAATGACATCCAATTACTGTTTTACAATCCACAAATTCAGCTGCTATTACTGCATCCTCGTAACCCATTGTGAAATTATCACCAATTGGCATAATAGAAAAATCAAGCTGTGGACATGTCATTGGAATTAGTTTCATATCCCAAGTCAGAGCGGTATCAGCTGCATAATAAAAGCAGCCTTCCTCATTCCAAAGCACAAAACCTACAGGATTTCCTCCATAAGTCCCATCAGGCAACACAGAAGAATGAACAGCATTTACTAATTTTAAAGTTCCGAAGTCGAAAGTTTTCTTACCTCCATGATTCATCGGATAGCTTTTAAAATCTTTTCCTCCAAACCATTGAGCTACTTCAAAATTGCTAATGATCATAGCTCCAGTTCTTTTCGCAATGGGTTCAGCATCAGCCATATGATCTTGATGTCCGTGAGAAATCAATATATAATCTGCCTCAATAGTCTCAATATCAATGTCTTTGGCCAATTCATTTGGAGTAATAAATGGATCGAAAAGTAACTTCTTTCCCATTGTTTCCATTAAAAAACAGCCATGACCGTAATAGGTGAATTTCATTATATATTCTTTTGATTTGTGGTTGGTAAATTTACGAAAATTTTGTGATAGTCTTTGATAGTTCTTCAACTTCACTAAAGATTAAAAAGGCAATACTTTCAAGGTCAATTATTCAAAACCTACCTTAAAATTTTAAATGTCTGGTTACCTTTTTAAAAATCTGGTATTAATAATTGTGTTTAAGCGCGCTAAAATTTTCAATTTATTAAACTAAACTAATTAACATGAAATATTTAATAACTCTGTTGAGTTCATTCTTCCTAATCTTATCTTTGCTCAGTTTTGATTTTCAAAAGTCAAATATTGAAATTTCCAAAGTTGATCAATGCGGTACAATCAAAATTCAACTTTCTTCAAAATTTAAATTTAAGCAAAATTATAAAATCCTTTTAGAACAGGAGCTTGTTCCAAATGTATGGAAGAATATAGGAGTAGAAACCTTTACTAATAAGACTGCATTTATAAAAGATTTGAATCCTGGTAAATATAGAACAACACTTCTAGACAGAAGTGATCAAATTAAAAATGGTAAAAGTACTTGGACTACGGAAGCATTTATTTCAAACGATCTAATTATTAATTGTGATAGACTAACTAGTAAGGCCTCCGTTTCGTTATTCCCAAATATTACAAATTCATCTTTCAAATTTGAAAACTTAACCAAGCTTTCTTCATTCCAAATTGTTGATATGTATGGAAAAGTAATTCTTAATGATAAGGCTTCAAATGGCCAATCAATCGATGTTTCTGATATGCCTAATGGTAAATATTTGGTTCAACTTCTTGATCCTGATTATAGCAAAATTGCTCTTTCCCTTACTATCTTAAAATAAATAAAAATGAAATACTATATAATTATTATAATGCTACTTTTTGTAGCCCAAGAAAATTATGCCCAAAGAACAAATAGAAATTATACCGCTTCTGCAACAATGTCCTCGGTGAGAGGAACAAATAGTGCCGCACATGCAGTAGATGGATCTCATACAAATGGTCTAAAGGCAAGAAGCTATGTAGACCGTCATGCATGGATAAAATTGGATTTAGGTCAACCAGAATATGTAGAAAATATAAAACTTTTTGCTCCTATCACTACAAGGAATGCTTACTTGGTAACTTCGTTATCACCTATAAATTTATTACAAGAAGGAAAAGGCATAAAGCCTAGTGATCTTCAAAATATTCTGCAAAGTCCTTGGTGTAACTACTATCACATAACTGCCTTACCTGGTAATGGACAAGAGATTCCAATTCAAGGATATTTTCAATATGCTGCACTTATCTACACAGGCAACACTGGTTATGTTTATTTAAACGAATTTATGCTCGTGAAACCTCCTTATAATACACCGCCTTTTATGGAAGAAATCTGTGGGGATGGTATTGATAATGATGGCAATGGACTTATTGATTGTGAAGATTATCCTTGTGGTGTTGGAACCTTGTCAGTAGAAATTACCCAACCAAGTTGTGGAATCTGCACTGATGGAGAAATATGCGTAACCGCTGAAAATGATGCAATGGTTACGATTGATGAAGGCAACAACTACACAAACATAACTGGAGGCGTAGCATTTTGTTTTTCAGATTTAAGCGAAGGAGATTATACCGTCAAAGCTAGAACTTTAGACGGATGCGTAAAAGTCTATACCGATGATGAAGGAATGACTGCGATAACTTTAGAATCTCCAAATGGACAATTTCCGCCTTTAAGTGATTTGGGTGAAGATGTACTAGATGCAATTACTGATGATGCAGTTCAGGAATTTTCTACAGTTGGTGAAGGTTTAGAGTGGACAGGCGGGAATTTACTTGAAGCTGTGCTAGTTGATGGACCTGAAATATTTGGTACTGCGAGAGATATTCTTTCTGAAGCAGAACACGAAGTTGATATCGCATTCTACAAATTTACAACATGTGAAGCTTCTGATTTAATTGGTCAAGGGCTAAGAGATACGGAAGGAACTTTAGATGAACCATTACTGGTTAGATTTTTAGTAGATGATCAAAATAATTTATCAAATGGAGGAAGTTCAGTTTGGCACGTTGTTAATAGCTGGGGATTAGATCTTCAATTTTTTGAAATTCAAATAGTAACAGCAGAGCATTTTATTGTAGGTACCTATCATGATAAAATTATTGTCGTTGATGGACACACTGTATTATTAACCGGTGCTAATCCAGAGAGTGCACATAATGCAGGAGATCCTTGGAGAGATACGGGTTACCTTATCAGGGGAAAAGCTGGTGAAGCTGCACTTTTTAATATTGATCAAGCAATTGATGAAATAGGAACTCATTGGGAGTGTGAAGGGAATGGTTGCGATGAACGAGATCCATTTCCTCTGCCTGATAGATCTTGGTTAGATGATAATCCTGTTTTCGGTGGTTCTAATATCTTAGCAGCAGGCAGAAGAAGAAATACAAGTATTGGTAATAATAATATTGATAATCCTCAGGACCAAGCTTGGTTAGCGTTATTAGGCAATGCAACTGATCATGTAAATATTGCAACTCCTAATATTAATGATGATGCTTTTCAAGACGCAGTAATTGACGCTTGCTCAAGGGGAGTAACTGTGAATCTTTTAACTAGCAGATTGTTTAATGCTGCAACAGAGAATATTCCAGGTCAAGGAGGTTATAACCGAGAAGTTATTAGCGATCTACGAAAACGGATGAGAAATGATCATCCTGCTCAAATTGAATTTTTACAAGTAAGATGGTTCAGTCAAGATGGCGTTTCTCAGATTATTGGCAACGGCGGTGGTGCTCAACACACCAAATTCATGACGGTAGATAATTCAATAGCAATGGTGGGTACAGGAAATCATGATACCCAATCTTGGAACAATTCTCACGAATTTAATTTCGTGATTGATAACCCAGGAGATGTAGATATGATGCATGATGCTTTCTTTACCGGAGATTGGGAAAATGGTAACAATGGCTACATTGAATTTTATGAAGCAAATAACATAGATCAAGATATTGTTGCTATTGAAAGCACTGAGTTTAATCACACATCTGATTATAAGAATGACCCAACTTATTTAAGTGTCAACGATGAAGCAAGAAGTGCAATTATATATGATACGCCTGCAAATACAGTTATTAAAATTTATGATAGTCCTAGTGGTAGCACTTCAGATGACTGGTTAGAAATTATAGTTCTACAAGATATAGATCGGTTAGAAATACCCACTTTTGAAGAATCTTTTATAAATGATGATATTGCTGTTGTTTATCATGCACACAATGGCTTGGACGGAAAGGTTTCTTCAGTTGAAATAGGCACCCATGTCCCAAAGCCTAAAGTAGATTTGTACGAAGATACTAATACTACCGGTGATTTAGTGTGTTCAATAGATGTCCCAAACAGTTTATTTATAAATTTTAAAAACACAGGACAATGCGATAATGATGAAGCAAAAAGTGCTAAGCTTATTAACTTATCCGCTGGTCAAGTGATTACTGTATATGATAATCCAAGTGGAAGTCAATCCGATGATTACACTACTATTCATGTGTTGAAAAATGTATTCATCAAATTGATACCCTCATTTGAGGAATCTTGGGAGGATGAAGATGTGAGAGTGACCTTCCATGAAAATAATGGCCTAAATGGTAAAGTTTCTTCTTTTAGATCTCAATATTAAATAAAAATTAAATTATTAATAATGAGCCTCTTTGATTCTGACAGTCAAAGAGGTTCATTTTAATTTATGCAAAATTACACCAGTTAAACCTTTTCAATAAACTTAAAAGCCTCCGCATCAAACAATCCTAAATCACTAATTTTAATTTTTGGGATTACTAATAATGCCATAAAAGATAAGGTCATATATGGTGCATGTATATTACAGCCCATTGCTTTCACGAAAAGATCTATTTCTGAATAAGCCTGACCAATGTCCTCACATGATTTATCAGACATCAATCCAGCGATTGGCAGCGCTAAGACTTTCTCTCCTTCATTACTAACTGCTGACAGACCACCTTTATTTTCAATTAATAAATTTACCGCATTTGCTAAATTTTTATCCGATGTCCCAACCGCGATTATATTATGGGAATCATGGGCTACTGTTGATGCAATGGCTCCTTCTTTGATATTAAAGTTTTTTATAAATGCAGTAGCAATTGCAGCATTTTTATATCTATTTATTACCGCTATTTTTAAAATGTCCTTTGTTGGGTCTGTTTGAATAATCCCATCTTCCGAAGGCAAATTGGCAATCATTTTCTGTGTAATTAATTCTCCATCAATCGCTTCAATAATAGCTTGATTTATTCCATTGCCCTTTTTCTCGAAATTAATTGCTTTTACTTTTTCAATGTTAAATTGATTGATGACTTTATGGCTTTTACTTTTTAATATAGAACCTTCTTTATCTGCTACCTGCTCACCATTAATGTAAGTTTCTAAATCATTAAAAGATATCAAATCTTTTGAGAGGATGAAATCTGCTGGATCGCCAACACGAAGGATTCCATTTCTCAAATTGTAATGCAAAACGGGATGAATGCAAGCCATATATAAAACATGATATAATTCATAACCTAATTTTAGTGATCGCTCCACCAATTGATTAATATGCCCTTCCATTAAATTATCAGGGTGTTTATCATCACTGCAAAACATTAACTGTTTCCAATGATCTTTAATTAATGGATGAAGCGCATTAAAATTTTTGGCGGCAGACCCTTCTCTAATTAAAACTTTCATTCCATGATTTAATTTATTGAGCGCTTCTGCTTCTGTAAAACATTCATGGTCCGTACTTATTCCTGCATCAATATATTGCTTAGCCAAATCCCCCATCAAACCAGGAGCGTGTCCATCAATTACTTTCCCACTTGCCTTTGCAATAGCTAATTTTTGCATCACATCTTTATCTTTCTTCAATACCCCAGGATAATTCATCATTTCAGACAAATAATAGATGTCATCGCTATCCATTAAGGTTTGGATATCTTCTACACTAATGGTGGCTCCCGCATTTTCAAAAGGAGTAGCTGGGACACATGAAGGTGCGCCAAAATGAAATTTCAACAATGCCTCTTTCGCATTATCTATCATATATTGTACGCCTTCCATACCCATTACATTGGCAATCTCATGAGGATCAGAAACGGTGGCAACGGTTCCATGGCAAAGCGCCTTGCGAGCAAACTCATATGGCGTTAACATCGAACTTTCGATATGGATATGGGCATCAACAAATCCAGGCATTATATATTGTGGTGGAGCACTTTCCACCTTTTCAATTTTCGCAATTTCTCCATCTCTAATTGTAACTTCTGCCGGATAAATTTCCTTATTTATAATATCGACGAATTGGGCATTTATAATCATTGAACAAAGGTAATATTTTAATAAATAGGAGCATAAGCAAAAGCTGGTGGTATATGAATTTCGTTGATCTATCTAAAAGTTGTCACCTTTTCCAAAGCTCAAGGCTCCGCCCAAAGTTGACACCTTGCAGTGCGAAAAAAATCTAAAATCTGTAACCGTAGGGCAGAGAGGTACAGCAACTTGAAAGATCACTTCGCCTGAAGGTAATTGCTGGCTCTTATTCAGTAAATGGTCTGCGTAACCTTAAACAAGAAGTGCGGAGAGGATATTTTCGGCTCAGCATCTACCAAGCAGATTTATCCCAATCTACTCCATAGAGTGTTTAATATTTTGCAGTGAAGAAGGTGTTTTTGATTTAGGAAAAAGGACGGTAAAAATACCAGATCATTTAGGAAGTGATGGTTTATTTACTGAATATTACCTTGTAGACGAAATTGAAATAAATAAGGTAGATAAAAGTAAAGTAGTAAAGATTAAAGGTGAAGAAATAACACTAACCTGTGTTGACTTAATAATAATGAAAAGTAAATAATGTCTTTAAAAATCTAGCTCTTTCTCTATAAAGGAGTTTTTTTAAACTCAAATAATAGCCTGCAATTTAGCATGCTTCAAAAAAGCATCAAGCAGTGCAAAGACATGTTCTTTATCATTGTCTTTAAGATTTTGAATATCGAGAATGCGTTTTACAATATTTTTTTCGAGCAGTGTGTCAGTTGCTCCCACCAAATAGTCTAAAGAAACTTCGAGGGCATCAGCCAATTGAGTGGCCATTTCAATGGAAGGTTTAGCTGAGACTGTTCAATTAAGTGTGTCTTGTTAACTTTAAAGAATGAAGAGTAAAAAACAAAAAAACCAGACGGATGCAGATATGTATGACCGTTTAAAAGAACACTTGTACAGTAAAAAGCC
>Ga0209187_1000304_pt1 | contig 98754 bp, 79 predicted proteins | sample BantaG_FD_187430 | JGI IMG/M metagenome (GOLD analysis project Ga0209187, IMG submission 187430) | Marine algal microbial communities from Bantry Bay, Ireland - BantryBay_4 metaG (SPAdes) (version 2) | ecosystem: Host-associated > Algae > Red algae > Unclassified | place: Bantry Bay, Ireland...
GCTTGAAAGCCACCAACGGCATCCACACCCGCCTTAAATAGCTGCAATAAAACATCTTTACGCGCTTGTGGATTCATGGCGTTAACGTAAGCTCCAATAGAAACCTAAGTGTGCGACAGGGCCTGCTCAAGGTCAGCTTGTATATCCGCTACATCTTCCAGCCCGACGGCTAGTCTGACAAGCCCCTCTCCGATCCCGGATGCTTCCCGGTCTTCAGCGGTAATGCGTCCATGCGTGGTGGTGGCCGGGTGCGTAATAGTCGTGCGGGCATCACCAAGATTGCCCGTAATAGAGCATAGCTTGACAGCATCGATGCAACGCCATGCGGACTCTCTGGCGCCGATTATATCTATCGAAAGTATGCCGCCAAAGCTCTTTTGCTGGCGCGCTGCCAACGCCTTGTCGGGGTGAGAATCAAGGCCGGGATAATAGACATGTGACACTTTGGGATGATTATCCAGCCAACTGGCTAGTTTTTCAGCGCTCTCGGAATGTCTTTGCATGCGCAGGCTAAGTGTCTCCAGTCCTTTAATAAAGACCCAGGCATTGAACGGGCTCATGCATGGCCCGGCACTTCGCATGAATGCAGTCAGACGATCAATCAATTCAGCAGAGCCTGCTACGGCACCGCCCACACATCGTCCTTGACCGTCAAGGTACTTGGTGGCCGAATGAACAACCACATCAGCGCCATGCTCCATCGGTTTTTGCAATGCAGGTGTACAAAAACAGTTATCTACAACTAGCTGCGCGCCGTGTGCGTGAGCCAGGTCGGCAAAGACACGAATATCAGCTAGCTGCGTCAGTGGGTTGGTTGGGGTCTCGATATAGAGAAGTTTTGTCTTGCTGCTAACCAATGGTGCCCAACTGTTGACATCAAGCCCATCGGCCCAATGCACGGTAATACCGTAGCGCGGCAGAAAATTCTTGAATAAATTAACGGTGCTGCCAAACATGTTGCGCGTAGCCACGATTTCGTCGCCCTGTTGCAACGTGCCCAGCAGAAGCGTTGTCGTTGCAGCCATTCCCGATGCAGTGCCGATACAGGCCTCTGCACCCTCCATTGCCGCTAGTCGTTGTTCGAAAATCTGTACCGTAGGATTAGTAAAACGCGAATAAATAGGCCCATCACTCTGACCACCAAAACGCGCAGCGGCTTCTGCTGCACTCTGGAACACATAGCTGGAAGTGGTCATGATGGGCTCACCATGCTCACCATAATGTGAGCGCTCGAAACCGCATCGGATGGCGAGCGTGTCGTCACCCCAAGTGTCTTGCGCAGCCTTGGCAGCCGCGTTTGAAGAATCTTTGCTGGTCAAATTTGTATCCGTCGAGGCCATGTGCCCCTTGTAGTAACTGACAGCTACCGCCACGATATCGAGCCACAACGGAAGTCTGAGCCTCATGGTACTTCAAACCCAGCATTATTCGCAGGCGTTGCCAGATATTAAACATGGAAGCTTCGTAAACCGAAAGAACGATAATGCAAAGCTACTGATAGAGGCGTTGTCTAATCACATCGAAAACCATTGTGCCCTGTTGTACTCAGTGGCCCGTCAACGTCATTATTCAAAAAATCCCAAGATGTAACGTTGACGGACCGTGGGGCTGACGACAATACAAGTTCCCAACGGCCCGATATGCTTTAAAGTGACAGGTACTGTAGTACGGGTGCAACTTTTGTGTGATGACATGCGTAAACAGACATCATGGCGGCTTTATTTGCAATCTATCGTCGAAGAACAAGATCGAAGAAAAGAAAGCGGCATGCAGAAGGTCAGTAAATCCTGTCGAAAGCCGGATTTGATACTGCCTATCCGCCATGAGGAGGGCTTAAATGGAAACTAGCGACGAACAGTGGTGGGATGCGCAGTGTGGTGAGTACGTACTAGGCACGCTGCGTAGCGGTGAGCGGGATGTTTTTGAAAAAATTCTAAAATCCGATGCAGATGTACAGGCACGTGTCGACTATTGGCATGGGCGTTTGTCAGCGTTGGATAGCTTAATTTACTCCATCGATCCGCCAGCGGGCGTATTGCCCACTATTTTAAATAGAATTCGTTCTGATAATAATTCTTACGGTGCGTCCAGGGACGGGGCTGAGAATACATCTAAAAACTTTGCAGATACTGACGACATTCCCGGGCTGTCTGTAGCAGACGAGACATACGACCTGACAAGCGACTGGACACGTGATCTGGACGAGACGCTGGACGCCAATTTTAATAAAACTATCAGGCAGCCAAACTTAAATAACAGTTCCCACACACCGAAAAAACCATCATCTATTCAACGGGAAAAACCGCGAAACAACACCAGTAATATCTGGAAAGGACTTGCACTCCTGAGCTCAGCAGCTGCCATTGCGCTAGCGGCGCTATTGCTCAGACAAGCAGGCACAGTTGAAGGTCAACTGCTGATACCTGCATCAGGCAGTCTAGGCATCGTGCAGGACTCCAAGCAGCACGCGCTCTGGTTTATTTCACTCTCCAACGACGATTCCAACATGGTTAGCGTCACAGCCATTTCACCGCCTCCTATACAGCCGGATCAAAGCCATCAGCTCTGGGCGGTTATGAATGATGGTAGCGGTGTAAGCTCCGTTGGACTACTCCCGAGAAATTCCGGCGAAATCCACACCATGTCGTTATCCGTTCCGATAGCACAAGCGGACTCTTTTGCAGTTAGCCTGGAACCTGCCGCAGGCTCTCCACAAGCGACTCCCACCGGCCCTGTGCTATTCAGTGCAACCGTGCAAACGCTCAGAGAATCAACCCAGTAACACCTCGAATCTGATCGTAGTGCCTCCACCAAACGTAACGACCCTCCCATATGTGGGAAAACCACTTGTCAACAGACCATTCTTTTTATAAATGTCGATGTCAAATCTACACGCAGGCCAATCAGCCTGCATTGCCCTGCTAATCACGCTATTAACGGCTAGTAGTGTCGCCGCAAAAGGAAATTCACTTGAATTGAAGCTATCTGCAGGTGCTTCGTGGCAGACGAGCAATAATGTAAAGATACCCAATGATAGCGAGGGGACACGATTTGCACTAGACGATATTGCCGGTAAAGGCCCTTTTCCAGCAGCGCGCGTCGAGGCTATATGGAATTATTCCAAAAAACACGCTGTGCGAGTGCTATTGGCACCACTAAGCTACAGTGAAAGCGGAAGCATTACAGAGCCAATCGATTTCGCAGGAAGCACCTTTACAACCGGACAGCCTGTGGTGGGAGAGTATACGTTCAACTCATGGCGTGTTGGTTATCGCTATCACTGGCTACAGCGCGATAGTTGGGATTTGTGGATCGGAGCTACCCTCAAGGTACGAGACGCAGAAATCAGATTGGCACAAGGTGGAAACAGCAGCACCGATGACGACCTGGGATTTGTGCCTTTGTTACACTTGGCCGGAGAATATCGAGTAAGTAGTCGGTGGTTTCTGGCCGCTGATGTGGATGCGCTTGCTGGTGGACCAGGGCGAGCCATAGATCCTGGCCTGAGCGTCAACTACAAAGCATCGAACAATTTGTCGCTAGGTATCGAATATCGAACCCTGGAGGGCGGAGCAGACATCGATGAAGTCTATAATTTTGCCTGGTTCAATTCCGCACTACTAACAGCACACTACACCCTGTAAGTCTTATCAAAAAAAACGGCACGTCCGCCCAACGCATCAGTCCCGGTTTCAGGGTTCGTGAAATAATAATCCGGGAGGCTGTCCGGCAAGGCCAGATCCGGGCAAATAACTGGCTATTCGACCGACGAAATCGCATACGCTCCACCAGTGAAATGGAGCCTTGCAGCACATAGCGCAGTTGTGGCTTTATATACCTGCTGCCAGCCGAGTACCTTGATCTATGGCACGTTTAGCATCAAGTTCCGCAGCAACATCTGCGCCGCCAATTAAATGTACAGAAACACCCAGGGTGTGTAACGGTTCCTGTAACTCACGAAGCGGCTCCTGACCTGCACAGACAATGACATGATCGACATCCAGGATCTGCTCTTCACCATGGACAGTAATGTGCAATCCATGGTCATCTATTTTTCGGTACTCACACCCATTGAGCATCGTAACCCCTCGCAGGGTTAGCGCTCGACGGTGAATCCATCCAGTTGATTTACCCAGATTCTTGCCCACCTTGCTAGGCTTTCTCTGCAACAGGGTAATCTGGCGAGCAGCGGCATGTTCTGGTTTGAAATTCAAAACGCCGCCGGCAATCTCAAAACTTGTATCTATACCCCATTCATTCATGAACGTGACAGGGTTCAGCGATGAATTATTGCCATCATGAGATAAAAACTCTGCGATATCAAAACCTATCCCACCCGCACCGATAACAGCTACCTTGGAACCCACGTTAGCGCGACCACGCAACACATCAACATAAGACAGTACCTTGCTGTGTTCTATACCTTCAATGCTCGGCATACGCGGAGTCACACCGGTTGCTAACAAAACCTCGTCAAAAGATTGCAGATCCGACGCCGTCTCTATGCGTTGATTAAGGCGTAACTCCACACCCGTCAGTTCTATCTGTTTTTGAAAATAACGTAGCGTCTCGTTGAATTCCTCCTTGCCTGGTACTTGTCTAGCCATATTAAACTGACCACCTATCTCACTGGCTCCATCAATCAGCGTGACAGAGTGCCCACGGCTGGCAGCGGTGGTAGCAGCCGCAAGACCTGCAGGACCTGCACCCACAACACAAACTGATTTTTTGACCTGAGCAGGCTCGATCAACAACTCGGTTTCATGGCAGGCACGCGGGTTGACCAGACAACTAGCTGTCTTTTTCTGAAAGACATGATCCAGACAAGCCTGATTACATGCAATACACACATTGATTTCATCAGCGCGCCCTTGCATGGCTTTAACCGGAAATTTTGCATCAGCCAGAAAAGGTCTGGCCATGGAAACCATATCCGCCTCGCCATCGGCAATGATCTGTTCTGCTACCTGGACCGTGTTGATTCTATTAGTAGCAACCAGCGGTACTGATACGTGCGTTTTCAGTTTGGCAGTAACGCCTGAAAACGCACCGCGAGGCACCATAGCAGCAATCGTTGGAATACGCGCCTCATGCCAACCAATGCCGGTTGTTATCAATGTCACCCCTGCGGCCTCAATAGCCTTGGCCTGAGCAACAATACTCTCCCAATCACTACCTTGTTCGACAAGCTCTAGCATGGACAGTCGATAGATAACAATAAAGTCGGGACCAACCGCTTCTCTTACACGCGAGACAATAGCTTCGGCAAGACGCGTTCGCCGAGCCGCATCTCCACCCCATTCATCATCGCGGCTGTTCACTCTGGCTGATAGAAACTGGTTGATCAGATACCCTTCCGAACCCATGATCTCGACACCATCGTAGCCAGCATCGCGGGCCAGTGCGGCACAACGCGCAAATGCCTTAATTTGAGACTCAATGCCATTACTGGTGAGCTGCCTGGGCTTGAAGCGTGAAATCGGCGATTGCTTGTCTGTAGAGGACACCACAAGTGGATGATGCCCATATCGTCCCGAGTGCAAAATCTGCATGCAGATTTTCCCACCCTCTTCATGAACCGCCGAGGTCACCAGTTGATGCCGTCCTACTTGCCAACGGCTATTGAGCATGCCGGAAAAAGGACTCAACCATCCTCGTACATTGGGCGCAATGCCACCAGTTACCATAAGTCCTGCACCACCGGCTGCACGTTCAGCAAAATAGGCGGCCAGGCGTGGGTAGTCGGCACGCTTGTCTTCAAGGCCGGTATGCATGGAGCCCATCAGTATCCGATTTGGCAGCGTCGTAAAACCAAGATCGAGGGGCTGAAATACTGCGGGGAAGTGGTTATTCGTGGTCATGGATTTTTATTTCCCGTGTTGTCTCATGACAACAGAATTCCGCCATCGACGTCCAGCGTGGTGCCAGTGACGAAATCATTCTGTATAAGAAAGATGACGCCCTGAGCGCATTCATCTGGCGTGCCCGCTCTGGAGATAAGATTATTTCCGGTTAATTTCTCATAGTGAGCCTTTCGCTCTTCACCCGCTAGCGGCACCATCGGCGTATCAATCAAACCAGGGGACATGACATTGATTCGCCTGGGGGCTATTTCTTTGGCAACCGCTCGTGACAATGCCTCAACGGCACCGCCAACAGATGACAACGCGACCTGACCCTCACCACAACGACGCGCTGGCGATCCTGAAACCAGAACGATTGCGCCGTTATCTGACAAGTGTTCAACACCAAATCGAACCACGTTGGCATAACCCCATAATTTGTCGAACGAGCCCATATAACCATCCATATCCATCTCGGCAAACTTTCCGATTGCACGCGAACCACCCGTGGCGGCACTCACCAGGATGTCAAAAGGCGCAAATTCTGCAAATATTGCTGCCAATGCCTCCCGATCGCGTACGTCGCATTGCCTGAAAGTTGCGGCATCCGGTAAGGCTGCGGCTTTGGATTCATCACGTCCCAGAGCCACAACCTCTGCGCCGAGAGCCACTAGCTGCTGTACAGTCGCCAGTCCGATGCCAGAGGTTCCGCCAAATACGAGCGCTTTTTTTGTGGATATATTCATAAGATTTCTTTTTTGTTGAATCGATTCTCACAGATTGTCCTGAGCTTTTGTGCTGATTGCAAGGAAACATCCACTCCGGGCGTGGCAAGGCGCTTGCGTCGAGGATTCAGGAGCGCAATCAGGTAAAATGCAAAGAGTGAAATTTTTGAAGCATAATCAGCAAAACATGTTCAGAGCGTATACATTAGCGGCGCTCCTCGCCAGCCTGCTTTCCAGCACTGGCACAGCGGCTGCAGAGCAAACCGTCCCAGTCGTGAACTGTGCCACCGAGCTGGATGCCACTGTTGCGATGGCCAGCAATCCGGATCACGAATCGGTAACGCTATCGATGCGCTTTGAGGCACTCGAGAAACGCTGTCCTGCATTTGCTCAACTGGCGCATAATCTGGGTGTACTTGCAGCCAGAGAGAACCTCTGGCCGCAGGCAATCATGCATTTCAAACGAGCACTTGATAAAGACTTGCGTGCAGCGGATACGCACAGTCATCTGCAGAAAATATACGAATACCGAGCTGCAGAAGCCTACGCACAAGCCTTGAATACGCCACTAACGGCAGAGCCACCCGACCTACACTTTCAGGTCTCCTCTACCCGTAACGCCGACGTCGGACAGCAATTTTCTGAACACGATCAACTGCGTGATATCGCTACAATCGAGTACGAGCTCTTTGCCCGTTGGCAGGCACAACTCTCTGGCAAGGGAATCAATGAGCACTACATAGACGGCTACAACATCGAGGCCATAAAGATAGCCCAGCGAAAAGACCTTAACAGGCAATGGGAAAACACGAAGCATGAGATCACTTTCACTGAAAAGGATGCAGTAGTTGTACTCAGCGATTCGCTCAAGGCACGCTCTCTGCTTTTAATGCGCCTGGTAGGCACGCGCTGGAAGATCTACCAGGAGACCGAGCTATGAAGCAGCCTCAATGGAAATGTCTTTGTCTGAGTACTCTGATGCTGTCCATGACTGCGTCAATGGCCCCGTTATCGGCCTTGGCAAGACCCCACGTCGCCATCGATTCAACAGTGGCCCTGGATGAACAGATAAGCGCAAGCCTTGCGTACCTTGCCGAGGGCAATATCCAGCAAGCCCGATTATTAACTCGGCAAATGGCCTGGCGCTTTCCGGATTTTTCTCTGGGGCATCTTATCTATGCAGAGCTAGAATCTGTGGCAGCTTTCCAGGATGTTGTCATTTCAGATCATTTATCCATGCCCCGCAATGTCAGCGAATTATTGCTTGAAGCTCAGCGACGACTTGCCTTGGATAAAAATGCCACAGAGGTTGACACATCAGCCTGGTTATCCAATGAGCACTTGCCAGGTAACGTGTTGCAAATCGGCTCACACTTATCGCAATTGCTGGTCGCGGACTTGCAGGCCTCGGCACTTTATCAATATCAGGTTGTAAACCAGCAAGCGTTGCTTGTCCGGGAACATTACATTGGTAGTGGTGAGGCAGGTTCTGGCAAGCGTCTGGAAGGTGATCATAAAACCCCACTAGGCATTTACAACATCACAGGATTTCGTAGCGATGCCTCGCTACCGGATCTCTATGGCGCGGGTGCGTTAACGCTGGATTATCCCAACGCGCTGGATAAATTCCGCGGGCGCACAGGCTATGGCATCTGGTTACACGGCGTGCCACCGCACCAACGTAGCCGAACTCCTTACTCCAGCGAAGGCTGCGTCACGATGTCAAACGAGCATCTAACCCGTCTGGCCTCTGAGATTGATGCCTCCAGCACCATGGTGATACTGACAGATGACGCAACGCCCCTGGCCAGCGACACACGCGCCTCACTACAAAGCACATTCAGACTTCTGTTTACCCGCTACCAACGCGCCTGGATATCAGGCGATGAGACTCAGCTACTCAGTCTCTACAGTAATCACGATCAACTATTGAATCTACTTTCATCAGGAAACAACGGTCTGGCGCGAGTAAACGACACCGGAGTTAACTCTTCTGATGCCACTGCCAAGGGATCTGAACCATCGATCGCCCAATTACGCTATCAAGAGGCTTTCGCCGCCATCAAGCCAGAGCAGCTAAGCATTTTCAGCCACCCAGATGTGTTGGGCGATGATTTTAACCACGCTGCGGCTTTTGTAGTAAATGTTACGTTTGGCGAACTAAACGAGTATCAGATCACAACGTACTGGACCCAAGCTGCGGATGAGCAGTGGCAAGTCCTTACCGAAACCGCTCATGGCCCTGGTCTGTAGCTTACTCACCGCTGTCAGAAGTTCGTCCACGTGTCATATTCAAGGATTCAGCGGATCGGTGCGCGCTGCTGACCAGTCGGCCTTTCGAAGGTCCATTTTTTTAAACTATGTGGGCATACGTCAAGAAAGGGCAACCACGGCAGGGACACGCACCGGTACGTCCGAATGGCGCGTCAGGTGAAAGGTAAACAACCCTCAAGCAATTAAAGACTTACGCTCCAAGGCCGCTCACAGAATATAAGGCCAAGAGCCTGTCCGAGAATAAGCTGATCGTACCGGAGGCGGCCTCGATCGTTATTCCCGGACAGACTCCGTAGAGCCCCGAGCGATTGCAACCGTAAATACACCGTACTCAACAAGATATGTTGTTCAGTAAACTTTTCAAAAAAGAGGAGAAGAAACCCTCGGAGCGTCGGCGACGCGAGCCTGCGGGAGTTAGCGGTCGCACCCGCAAATCACGCAGGCAAAACGAAAAGATTGATGTCAAGGATCTCCGTGTTGGCATGTTTGTAGTTGAACTGGATATTCCCTGGGAAGAATCCAGTTTCATGTTTCAAGGCCTGGAGATCAAATCACCGTCTGATGTTTTGGCCGTACAGAAAGAGTGCAAGCATGTCTGGGTTGACTACGACGAATTCTCGCTTCAGCAGAGCACGCAAAGCCAAGGCTTGCCAGCAGCGGGTAACGGCGTAGGATTTTCCAAAGACTCAGGGGTACTGGTTGAAGACGAGATGGATGCAGCCACCGAAGTTCACAATCTGGCAAGCGAAACAATCAGCACCCTGTTCGAGGAAATACGCCTGGGTGCCGAGATTGATGGCGGCAAAGTAAAGCAGGTTGTTAATGGGTGCGTCGACAGCATTCTTAGAAATCCTGATGCATCGGTTTGGATGACACGCATGCAAGCCAAACATCAGGCCACTGCACAACATTCATTGAACGTGGCGGCGCTGAGCATTGTCATGGCAAAGTCTATGGGGCTAAGCCCCCGCGAGCTGGAAGACATCGGTGTATGCGGAATGCTTCACGATGTGGGCAAGACGAGTATTTCAAGTGATGTACTGAAAAAAACCGGACCATTAGCGCCTGACGAAATGGCAGAGATGCAACGTCATGCACGTTACGGCCGGGACATTCTACTCTCGACCAAAAGTGTCATGTCGGGAGCTGCAGACGTTGCACACTCACATCACGAACAGCCAGATGGCCTTGGCTATCCGCGCAAACTCACCGACGATAGCATTCCCGTTTTTGCCAAAATCGTATCCATCGCCGAAGCCTACGATACGATGACAATAAACCAACCGTATCGCGAAGCATGCTCGCCATCGGATGCTCTTCAGGAGCTCTATTCGCAACGCGGCAAACAGTTTGACGAAGATCTTGTTATTCGTTTTATAGACTCCATTGGCATCTTCCCGCCGGGCAGTATTGTAGAGATGCTGAATGGTGAGGTCGGTATTGTGCTGTCCAATACCAAAGATAAGCTGCGCCCGCGTGTCATCATGATTCTTGACGCCATCGGCGAGCCCACCGCGCAACGCATCGTGGATCTTTCACAGATGGATACTGACGACCAGGGCAATATCTTTCAGATCAAAACGACCCATAGCGATGGAGCCTACGGCATTGATGTCGGCGACTTTCAGCGCGCAGGTTTACGCATGGGTTAACCTTGGGAGCCTGTCCGAGAATAAGCTGATCGAACCGGAGGCGGCCTCGATCGTTATTCTCGGACAGGCTCCCAGGGCTACAGAACCTGTAAATCGTCCGAGTCGGATTGCATCTGTTTGGCGTTGTCTGAACGTTGCTTTTGCAGCGAATCCAGATAGTCATTGTCGACATCCCCGGTTATATAATCACCCGTAAAGCAACTGGACTCGAAGTGCTCTATGGGATGCTTATCGTAGCGCACCGCCTCTATCAGATCCTCTACCGTCTGGTACACCAACCAGTCTGCACCTATCTCGCTCTGGATTTGCTCATCAGTCCTGTTGTGCGCAATCAGCTCTTCGGCGGAGGGCATATCGATACCATAGACATTCGGGTACCTGACAGGTGGTGCAGCTGAAGCAAGATACACTTTGCTAGCACCTGCATCGCGCGCCATCTGCACGATTTGCCCGGAGGTGGTTCCTCGCACGATAGAGTCGTCAACAAGCAAGACGTTCTTGCCATTGAATTCAAGATCAATAGGGCTGAGTTTTTGTCGCACGGAATTCTTGCGCATCTGCTGGCCCGGCATGATAAAGGTCCGGCCGATATAGCGGTTCTTGATAAATCCTTCTCGATACTTGACACCCAATTTAAACGCCACCTCCAGTGCAGAGGTACGGCTGGTGTCGGGGATAGGTATCACCACATCGATATCATGTGAGGGTCGCAAATCCAGAATGCGCTTTGCCAGTTTTTCCCCCATTCGAAGTCTTGACTTGTAAACTGAAATATTATCGATAATGCTATCGGGCCGGGCAAGATAGACGAATTCGAATATACACGGCGACAGTCCTGGAGCCTGCGCACACTGATGGGAGTGAAGATTGCCATTGATGTCGATGTAAACTGCTTCTCCTGGAGCAACATCACGCAGCAAAGAGAATCCCAGCCCTTGCAAGGCAACGCTTTCGGACGCAATAGCAAACTCGGTACCAGTATCTGTTACGCGCTGACCGATGACAGCTGGACGAATTCCCAGAGGATCGCGAAAGGCAAATACGCCCCGCCCTACAACAAGTCCGATGACAGCATATGCTCCTTTACAACGCCTGTGTACAGCAGCCACCGTGGCAAAAATCATGTCAGGGGTGAGTACCGTGCTTGGCTTTAGATCTTGTAATTCATGGGCAAAGACATTGAGCAGAACCTCGCTATCCGAGCGAGTGTTGATGTGCCTGAGATCCGACTCGAACAGTTCGCGCTGGAGTACATCGGCATTGGTGAGATTGCCGTTATGTCCCATGACAATGCCATAAGGGGAGTTCACATAAAATGGTTGTGACTCTGCCTGTCCGGATGTACCCGCGGTGGGATAGCGTACATGACCAATTCCCATACATCCCTGCAGCCTTTGCATGTCTCCTGTGCGAAATACATCACGCACGAGCCCTGCTCCACGTCTGAGCACCAGCCTGCCATCATGACAAGTCGCGATACCTGCTGCGTCCTGTCCGCGATGTTGCAAAAGTGTTAACCCGTCATACAAACGGGTACTGACTGACTCGCGCCCGACAATGCCGATGATGCCGCACATGCTAGTACTGAGATGCCGTTATGGTCATGATGAAGTACCGGGACTGTTCAGGTTTAAATCGAAATGTTGCCCCACTGACGCAGGTAACTGTTTATGGATGAACCTTGCCATTGTCTGGAAACGGGGTATGAGCGATGAAGATTGCCACCACGCTTCGCGTTTGAGTTCTGGCGACAGATTGGCCGCCAGTACAAGCAATGACACTATAACTACACCACGGAGTGCACCAAATGCCACACCCAGAATACGATCAAAGAAGCGCAGTCCCGAACCTGAAAACAAGCGTCCGATTGCAAGCTTAACGATACCGCCTATAAACAATGTTCCCATGAACAACACGACACCGCTAATGCTTGCTCTGGCCAGAGGGCTTTGCACGGCATCAATGGGCAGAATGGCGGCTAATTTGTTTGAATAGCCAAGGGTTACCAATATTGCCATGATCCAGGCACCGAGACTTAGTGCCTCGCTTATCAGCCCGCGAAAAAAGCTCATCGCCGCTGAAAGGCCGATACAGGCCAGAATTAGAAGATCTACGTTAGACAAGGGAGATAGCGATTACTGGCCAAGAGGCTGCGATGGTAGCAAATGCGTGGTACCAGCGGTAGTAACTGCACGCATCAAGGGTAGCTCATGATGAATGGATCGTTATTTAACAGCGCCGAGACACTCTTCCGCGCCTTTTCGGCACTGGCTTTTTTGATCATCGGCCCCACCAGTACGCGAAAGGGGTCAGTATTGGCATCACGATCTCGAACAAATGAAGCGTATCCTGCATCCCGGAGCCGATCACGAAGCAAAAGCGCATCATTTTCATCGACAAATGAGGCAGCCTGCACAACCCAGGCCGTCCGCGGTAGCCGTGTGTCTGCGGCTGTCGGTTCTGCGACTTCCTGATCTACTTGTGCAGTAATGCCAGGTTCAGGAACGATAATGGCGACGGGTTCATCAACAAGCTTTTCGGGCCTTGCAACTTCAGGGGCGTCGATAACTTTATCATTTAGCCGCATTTCAGGAACTACCTGAATAGTACGAGTGCCGTCACCCGCAACGATAGCCGGCGGCTCTTCACGCAAGCGCTCCACTCGGCGGAACTGACTCTCACTACCAGCACCGTCTAACAGTAAAGGCAATACGATGACCGCGATGGCAATCAACACCGCAGCACCCCACAATCGTTGCCGCAGTTTTGACGAATTGTCTTCTTCGAAAGAATCATGGTTCATCGGCTTTGACAGAATCTAGGCAGGTGAGTGCTGCAGTACAGACTGCACGGCCGCTATCGTATAGAACGAACCCGTCACCAAAACAGGCCGCCCGGAAGACTTGGCGGCCACCAGGGCAGCGTCAATAGCCTCTTTAACCTGTTCATATTCCATGACGTCAGATACACCGCAGGTTTCGCGCACAATACGAGATATTTCCTGCGCTGTGGTAGCTCGTGGTGCTGCCAGCGTCAAACAATGCCATGTGTGCACGAAGGGCTCCAAGGCAGCCACAACACCAGCAACATCCTTGTCAGCCAGGCTGGCAAAGACGCATTCGCAAGACAGTGAATCAAATTCAGCTACCCATGCCTCAGCCAGGGCCAAAGCACCAGCAGGGTTATGAGCGACATCGAGAACCACGTTAACGCCGTCAGCTACCCTTCGCTCAAAACGTCCCTCAAGAGTGGTGTTCATGAGCGCTCTCGAGAGGACATCCTCGGAGACTGGTAACCTCGGCTGCAGGGCGTCAATGGCCGCACGCGCGCAGCCTGCATTACGTCGTTGATGCTCACCTGGCATAACAGTTTCCGGCAACTCGTCAATCGCCATACTACCCACATCGACAAGCTTGAAGTCATGCTGTTCAATATAGAAGGCCAATGAGGCTGGCGGCATCGAAGCACCGAGTATGAACGGCTTGCCACTGCGCCCGATAGCGGCCTTTTCAGTGGCTATCGTACTGACATCCGAGCCAAGATATGCCTCATGATCCAGCGCAATACTTGTCACAATCGAGCAATCGGCGTCCCAGATGTTAGTTGCATCAAGCCGCCCACCCAGACCCACCTCGACGAGTATAACCTCGCACTGCATGATACTGAACACACGCATGGCCGCAAGCGTCGTGTATTCAAAATACGTTAAGCTCTCAGGCCCACGGCCAGCCTCGATGAAGGCAAGAGCGTCGACCACAGACGCCTCGTCAACCATGTTGCCATTGATTCGAATTCGCTCACAGAAATTCAGGATATGTGGCGAAGTATAAGCACCTGTCGTATAGCCAGCTTCGCGGTATATCGCTGACAGCATGGCAACGGTTGATCCTTTACCATTTGTGCCACCCACGAGTATCAGCGGCTTTGATACAGGTCTGAGCTTGAGCCTGTCCGCCACCCTGGACACACGCTCAAGACCCATATCAATGGCAACGGGATGGATGGTTTCCAACCAGCGCAACCAATGACTCAATGGCTGCGAGCGATGAGGAACTGCAAGGGTCGTACTCACAGGGTCAGTTAGCCTGCACCGGAGGTATCTTGTGCCGGTGCGCCGGGGGCGTTCTCCGGTGCAACTGTTCTGGCCTCATCGTACTTCAGTACCGGCTTATCGCATAGCTTAGCAAGTAGTCTGGCCAGTGTATCGCGCATATCGCGACGATCACAAATCAAGTCGATTGCCCCGTGCTCCAGCAAGAACTCACTACTCTGAAAACCCTCAGGGAGATTTTCTCGTACGGTCTGTTCGATAACGCGTCTACCGGCAAACCCAATGCGAGCACCTGGTTCTGCAATGATAATATCCCCAAGCATGGCCAGAGATGCCGAAACTCCGCCCATCGTGGGATCGGTTAATACAGAAATATACGGTATACCCCCATCAGCCAATTGACGAAGATGTGCACTGGTTTTCCCCATCTGCATGAGTGAAAACAGCGCTTCCTGCATTCTTGCACCACCGCTTGCACTGAAGCATATAAAAGGTATTTCCTGCTCCAGAGCATAATCACAAGCGCGACAGAAACGTTCCCCGACCACAGAGCCCATGGACCCTGCCATGAAATTGAAATCAAAAACCGCCACCACCACCGGCATACCCTTGAGCGTGCCATGCATGACAATCATGGCATCTTTTTCACCCGAATCCTTTGTAGCCTGTGACAGTCTGTCTTTATAACGTTTAGAGTCTTTGAACTTGAGTATATCTACAGGTTCGATAGAGGCGCCCAGTTCTTGATTTTCGCCCGGATCAAGTAATCTCTGTATACGTTTGCGTGCAGAGATCAGCATGTGGTGCCCACATTTAACACACACATCCTGAGCTCTATCCAGTTCTGCATGGTAGAGCACGTTAGAACAGGCATCGCACTTCACCCAGAGACCTTCAGGCACATTGCCCTTATCCTCGTTACGCGTACCAATGCGCGCGGGGATAAGTCGCTCGAACCAGCTCATCCGCCGGATAGCGGATGGCACCAAAGGTGATTTGTCGTCATCGCCTTTGTTTACGGAGTCTGTGGTTTTACGTGATTCGGCAGACTTGCCAAATTTTCCGAACTTAGCGGCTTTGACAGGTTTTTCGGGTTTCTCTTCAGGCGGTGCCTGGTCGTCTTCGCTCATGCCAACACCTGCGTTTTATCCATGGCGCGCCGCATGCCATTAATCGTTTCAAACATCTTGTCGTGAATCATGGCCAATAGCGCTGTTGAAATCACGCACCATAGTTGGATGGGGATGGGGGCCAGCGGCGGTACCGATAATGTGGAACGTATCATCAACATGCCCCACCCAGTCACGCATGGCTTCATTGAGCGCATCCTTCAGAGTACGCCTCTTGCACTTCGCTGACAGGGTGCATCAAGGTTTCAGCAATGAAACTACCGCCATAGATACCAAAATGTCCCTGCTCGTCAGGGTACTCTTCTGACAAGTTACCCTGCGCCAGCGCATCAGCAGGTTTTGTTTCTACATTCATCTGTTATCCAATTTCCTGTTGATTCGTTTCTGCGTCAGCTTCTGCAACTGCACGCATAAACTGTTTCATCGCAAGCGGGTCTTTTATACCCTTGGCACTCTCAACTCCGGAACTTACATCTACAGCATGCGGCGCAACTTCGTCTATTGCAGCCTGCACATTCTGAACATTGAGTCCGCCAGCCAATATCAATGGTCTGACAATCTTATTGCCCAGGCGATTATCGCCCAAACGCGTCCAGTCGAACGCATGGCCGGTACCTCCCAGCGCGCCTGGCTCATTACTATCGAAAAGAAACCCGGACGCCAGCCGGTACTCAGCCAACTCCTCGTTGACAGGCATCTTACTGCCTACCCCCAGTGCCTTGACATAGTTACGATCGAAACTGTCACAGAAGTCTGCTGTCTCTTGCCCGTGAAACTGGGGAACCATGTTCGGCAGTAGCGCAAGTGCGTTTTCTATTGCTGTTTTATCCGCATCCAGAAACAAGCCGACCACAGTTACGAAAGGCGTTAACTGTTTCGCGATAAGTGATGCAGCCGCAGGACTAATGAAACGTTTACTAGCTGGCACAAAAACAAAACCCAAGGCATCGACGCCCAGACTCTCAGCCAACACGGCATCTTCAAGACGCGTGATTCCACAAATCTTTACTCGTGTACGTGGAACATTCATAACGCCCAACAATAGCAGATGACGAAGCGCGTAGTCGAGCCGATTTACCGGTGCGAAAACCATTTGAAACGCGGTTTAAAACTCAGGGGTGCCAAGGATTGGCTTTGCTGGCTTCGAAATCTGGTACTTCGAATTCCGCTGGGTAGCTGGGCTGAACAAAACACAGGCCATTAGGCGGTGCCGTAGCGCCTGCCAGCCTGCGATCCTGCGCACGCAGTAGCTCCGCCATCCAACTGACAGGTTTGTCACCGCGTCCGATGGCAAGTAGGCAACCAGTCAGGATTCTGACCATATTATGCAAAAAACCATTAGCAGTGACCTCGATATGCACCTGGTTTTGATGACGACTGACATCGAGCCGCTTTAAGTATCTTATCGCATGATTAGCCTGACATTCAGCAGAACGAAAGCTGCTGAAATCGTGCTCGCCCAGAATGGATTGAGCCGCCTCATGCATGCCATGTGCATCCAGCGGTGCTCGCTCCCAACCAAGAATACCTGCCTGATAGCCTGGTCGCGTCGCACGATTTAAAAGCGTATACCGATAGCTGCGGTCGAGCGCTGAGAAGCGCGCGTGAAAACTATCAGGCATGTGCTGAGCCCAATGCACTGCGACGCGACGATCAAGATGGGAATTAACGCCAAAACTCCAGGCTCTTAACGGCCGACTAACCTCCGTCTCAAAATGCACAACCTGCGCCATGGCATGCACGCCAGTGTCAGTGCGGCCAGAACAGTAAACGGTAATAGGCTTGCAGGCAATAGTGCTTAGTGCGCGTTCAAGCTCTGCCTGTACTGAATGGCAGTGCGGTTGGCGCTGCCAACCGCAAAAGCCCCGACCATCGTATTCGATGGCCAGGGCTATTCTTTGTAACGCAGCACTCAGGGTAAGTATCGTATCAGGATATTTTGCGAAGCAAAGTCTCTGCCTCGGTGACCTGCTCAGGACTACCGCTCTTGACAATTTCTCCCAATGCACTGCTCGCAGAATCCTTGTCACCCATATCGATGTAGGCCTTCGCCAAGTCCATCATGGTGTCCATCTCATCACCATCATCACCGCCCATGGCACCTGACGAATCAAGCAGCAGGTCGTTGTCAGCGGTAAGATCGGGAATATCAAGATCGCTCAGGTCCGAGCTCAGTAGCTCGGCACTATCAAGCTCCAGGTCGCCCGAAAGTTGATCAAGATCGAGAGTCAAATCATCAACAGAGTCGGAAAGTCCATCCAGCTCGTCCATCGTTAGCGCATCACCACTGGTGGCATCGCCCATACCTGGAAAATCGCCGCTACCATTTTCAGCCGATAGCTCATCGGCAATAGCTGAAAAATCACCCGTTGCTTCCAGGTCGCCCTCATCAAATGCGAAAGCCGGGTCAATACTCGTGTCCAACAAGGCAGATTCGTCATCCTTCAAATCGACTGAGGCACTAGACGCGCCAAAGTCACGGCTTACACTATCCGGTTTTTCAGTGGTGTTAAACGATGTAAAATCATCATCTCCCATTACAGCACCGCCAACAGAACCCGTACCTACTCTTGCGACCGCGCCTGCAGCAGCTGCAATATATAGAGGGTTGGCAGGTGCCAGTTCTGAGCCCATAGCGGCGATCGATTGCCATCTCGGGTTTTCATCACCGCCGAAGCGTTGGTGAAAATCAGCAGCGCCCTCGTGAAACGCATCGCCTTTGCCCTGCGCATGATAGGTTTGCAACAACTTACAGGCGTAGTCTGAGTTCTCAGGGGTACGTTGTATTGCCTTGGTCAGTAGCTCTTCGGCTTGCCCGTGCAGGCCATACGCCAGGTACACATCCACTTCCGAGATGGTGTCATCTTTATCGATCGAATCATCACCACCGTCGTCGTCATCATAATCGGCCGGCAAGGCACCCATGTCATTCTGCGCACCAAACGCCATCGTGCTATCAACAACATCATCCTCTGCCGCGTCGCCACGAAGCGCCGCTGCTGCACCGACGGCACCTGCACCCGCTGCACCCGCACCCACCGCACCTGCGGCTGCGAAAGCTGCAGTGTCATCCATTCGGGCGCTTGCTTTTTCTACTATTTTTGTATCAGCTACCGAGCGCGTATCGTTATTGAATTCTGCCTCGTCTATTGCATCCAGCCTCGATTCAACAGGCTGACGCTTTTTGCGACGGAACAACAAGGTCCCCAGTACGCCGAACAAGCCTAGTGCACCGATTCCTGCGATGGCCATGCGTCTGGGATCGTCCAGGAAGTCCTGATACCAGGTTCTAGCGCCAGCATCCATGGCAACGTCTGTGTCGACTGTACCTTCCACGGCAACATCGGTTTCTGGCGACACGAGCTCAACTTCACCCAGTGTCTCACCAGCTTCAGTCAAGGCGTTACTGCCAGCCTCTTCAACCGCATCGACTGCTGATTCAGCGCCCTCTGCAACACCTCCGGCGAGCTCTTCAGCTGTTTCGCCAGCGTCAGCAATTACTGATTGTGCTGCGTCGACGGCATCACCAGCACCTTCCGTAACAACTTCTCCCGCCTCGCTCGCGGCATCCGACACTGCTTGCGAAGCATTGTCAGCTTCCAGTTGCTCTTGCTCTTGTGCAGCTTCACGAGCATCCGCTAACTGCGATTCCAGGCGAGCCACTTCGTTCTGACGCAGCGATACCATGGAATCGAGACTGTCGGTGGTATTTTGCAATTCACTAGCCTGATCGTTCAAATCGTCAGAACGCATGCGAGTCGCAGCAAGCTCTTCCCTGGCAAGCTTCAATTGCAAGTTGACCTCACCTACTCGAGCCGCGTCACTATCGGTTGTTTCATCAGCGGTTGCACTGGCAGTTGTACTGCTAGGCGAGTTGTCTGCAACAATATTCAGCTCCTCGCCGTTCTGGACCTCCTCTCTCGCGCTATTTAATATTGCACGAGCCTCCTCGGACAAACCATCCAGGGAGCTGTCTGTATCCAGTGAAGCGCTTTCGATGGACTCAGAGGCGTCGGAGTCAGAAGCAAAGTTCTGCGCAATCTGAGTGCCAGATGCCGAGCGCAAGCTGTCGCGATAATCCTGCCACAACTGATTTTGATCACTGATCGCCGCCAGAGCCTGCGCCTGTGTCAGTTTTGTGGCATCGCTTTCCTCAGGGATACGCAGTATCGAACCTGCACGTACCAGGTTGATGTTGTTGTTAATGAATGCAGATTCGTTGACGGCTAGCATGGCCATCATCATTTGTTGTATGGAAATACCTGAAGGTGCGTTATCACGTGAAATTTCGTACATTGTATCGCCATCACTAACCGTTACCGTCTCGCCGCTTCGGGATATCTCTACCGGGGCAACATCTTCAAGATCATCCAGCGATACGATAGTAGAATCCGAATCGTCAACTTCAGCATCGACTGGCTCGCCGTCTTCGCCAATAACGATGTCGTCAGTCACTTCGTCAGTAGAACCTGCAGTCTCTACCTGAATATTGTCTGTATCGAATGATTGAGCAGCAACTTGTTCACGCTGATCATCGGCATCGGTGTTAGGTGCACCAAGATCAATAAGCGAAACAACCTCACCTTCAGCGTCAGAAAGAGCATCTTCTGCGTCAGAAATCTCGTTAGAGAGCAGCGACTCATCTGAAAGAGCTTCTGCCGCGACACCGCCAGCAGGTGAACTGTTACTGGACAGTTCGCCGAGAGTAACCAGTTCGCCGTCGATATCATTGAGAGAGTCTGACGTAGCCTCGTCTAAAGACAGGATCTCCTCAGTTGACTCATCTTCAAGCTCACCGAGGTCGACGATAACCCCTTCATCCCCCACATCGATGTCACGTTCGATCGGTGTTGGCACGACCAGAGCAGCCTCGCCACCCTCCACAACAGCAGGCTGATCGGCGGCAACATTACGCTCACTGGCACTTGAACTCATGAAAACAGGTGGATCGAGCAGCACGGTGTACTCTCGTACCATACGACCCTGTGGCCAATCGACCTCAAGAAGAAAATTAAGAAAAGGCTCGATCACAGGTCGCGCACTTTCTATTTTTATAACTGGCTCACCGGAACTCTCATCAACAGTGAAGGTTAAGTCGGTAAGCGCTGTGGAGCGCTCTATGCCAGCTCTGGTAAAGGCCTCAGGCGACGCCAACTGCACTATCATTCCATCGAGCTCGCCCGGTTTTACCGATGTAAGCGGAATTTCAGCATCCATCGGCTGGTTTAGAGCCGATTGCATTTCAATATCGCCCAGACCGAGCCCGTAGGCACCGCCGGAAGCTAATGCCAGACTTACTGCTGCTGCCGTTGCTAGTTTTCGCACTTATTCAGTCCCGCTCGGTCGTGCCGTCAAAGGTTGTGTCGCCTGTGTTACACACACCTTGACATCACGAAGTTAATTGTTTCGATGCTTTCTACAGACAATTATCGCACCAATTGGCCCATAGGTCTGCGTTTACAAGTAGTCTCGGACAAGACATTCAGCAATCTGCACGCTATTTAGCGACGCTCCCTTACGAACATTGTCGGAAACCACCCAGAAATTCAAGCCGTTTTCAATGCTGATATCTTCACGAACCCGACCCACATACACTGCATCGCTTCCTGCTGATTCGCTTACGGCGGTGGGATATCCTCCAGATTTTCGCTCGTCCATTACTACCACTCCTGGGGATTGACTGAGCAATTCCCGGGCCTGATTTGCTGACACAGGTTTGGCGGTTTCAATATGTACAGCCTCTGAGTGCCCGAAGAACACAGGTATTCTTACACAGGTAGGGTTCACGGCTATCGAATTATCTTCCATAATCTTGTGTGTTTCCCACACCATCTTCATCTCCTCCCTGGTATAACCGTTGTCCTGAAAATCGTCTATGTGCGGAATAGCATTGAATGCAATCTGCTTAGGATACACCGAAGGCTCTACAGGCAAGCCATTTAGTAATCTAGCAGTTTGAGTACTGAGTTCCTCGATTGCCTCTTTACCCGTACCAGACACAGCCTGGTATGTACACACGTTAACTCGTGTCACGGTAAATGCATCGTGCAAAGGTTTGAGTGCGACTAACATCTGGATAGTTGAGCAGTTGGGGTTGGCAATGATATTCGTATCCTTGTATCTGGGGATGGCATGCGCATTTACTTCCGGAATAATCAAGGCCTTGTCATCGTCATAGCGAAACTGCGATGTGTTGTCTATGACAACACATCCTGCCGCAGCGGCTTTTGGCGCATAAATTTTCGACACGGACGCCCCGGGCGAGAAAAGCCCGATCTGTACCTGCTCAAAATCGAAAGTGTCCAGATCCTGAACCACAAGCTGCTTGTCACCGAAAGACACTCGCTTGCCCGCTGAGCGCGAACTGGCCAAAGGGTAAACATTACCTACTGGAAACTTTCTCTCTGCCAGTATTTCCAGCATGGTTTCACCCACCGCACCGGTGGCACCCACCACAGCAATGTCATACGTCCTGGTCATCAGGTTTTACGCTCCCGCCTGCAAAGCTGCCACTACGACATCGCCCATTTGTGTTGTACCCACGCTTTTCTCGCCCGGTGCACCAGCGGCGATATCTGCGCATCGATACCCGTCTCGCATCACACCCGACACTGCGGCGTCGATAGCGTCTGCGGCGGCCACCTCATTCAAGCTGTAACGCAACATCATGGCAACCGATAGAATAGTGGCGAGTGGATTGGCAACACCCTGTCCGGCAATATCAGGGGCGGAGCCATGAACTGGCTCGTACAAGCCCTTGCCATTTTTATCAAGTGATGCAGATGGCAGCATACCGATAGAGCCGGTGAGCATGGCCGCGGCATCTGACAGGATGTCGCCAAACAGATTACCAGTAACGATCACATCGAATTGCCTGGGAGCCTTGATTAGCTGCATGGCCGCATTATCTACATACAAATGCGTTAACTCCACATCCGGATAGTCTTGTGCAATATCTATCATGATCTCTCGCCAAAGCTCTGACACTTCCAACACATTGGCCTTGTCCACAGAACACAATCGCGAATCGCGCTGGCGAGCAATCTCGAATGCACGCACTCCGATGCGTCTTATCTCGGACTCTTTATACACCATAGTGTTATAACCTGTCCGCTCATCATCACGCTCGTCGATTCCGCGCGGTTGGCCGAAATAGATACCACCGGTGAGTTCGCGCAAAATCATGAGATCAAGCCCGGCAACAAGCTCGGCTTTCAACGAAGAGGCCGCGGCAAGCTGGGGATACAACCTGGCAGGCCGCAAATTGGCAAATAGCGCCAGCTCCGAACGCAGTCGCAATAGCCCGCGTTCAGGTCGACGCTCGCGCGGCGCTGAATCATACGACGGGCCGCCTATCGATCCCATTAAAATGGCATCAGCCTCACGGCAAGCTGACAAGGTCTCTTCGGGCAGAGGGTTACCTGAGTCGTCGTAGGCTGCTCCGCCAAACAAGCAACTTTGCATACTAAGCCCAAGCTCGTGACTCTCGTTAACGGCATCTAGCACACGTTGCGCTTGTTCAGTAATTTCGGGGCCAATTCCATCACCGGGCAATACGACAATTTTTCTATTCGACGACATCTTGAATCTCGTGTTTATCAATAACGGCGGTTTCCAGCCGGGCAGCGGTGTACCAGTCACGCATGGGGGGATCAGCAAGCGTACGCTCCACGTATCCTTGCGAGAGAACCGGCAGCTTTATGTTGTAGGTGTAAAAACGCGAAGCGACTGGAGCATACATCGCATCAGCCACTGTGTAATGACCGAATAACCAGGGCCCGCCACTCTGCTGAAGCGCATCCTCAAACAGTTGCACGATTCGATTGATATCGATCTGCACCTCAAGCGATGGCTTGAATCCTTCCACGCGACGACGACAGTTCATCGGCATTGCCCGGCGCATATCTGTAAACCCTGCGTGCATCTCCGCACTTAGCGCCCTGGCCCGCGCGCGTTCGTCTGATCGTTCGGGCCATAATGCAATGTCAGTGACCTTATCAGCAACGTACTCGCAGACAGCCAGCGAATCCCACAACACCAATGGACCGTCGTGCAGCACCGGCACTCTTTTCGCAGGACACCACTTTTCTATAAGCGCCGCCCCATGTTCGGTGAACAGGGAAACATTGATTTCTTCAAAACCAAGCCTTGCATGGTGCATCAGAATCCACGGACGCAACGACCACGATGAATAGTTCTTGTTTCCAATAACCAGCTTCATGAAGGTGAATCAAATAACCACGGTGCAGATTGGCGGCGGCTTACTTCATATTCTTCGATGCGAAATCGCTGTTGCAAGGTAAGTTCTATATCGTCAAAGCCGTTAAGCAGACAGTGTTTGCGAAAACTATCGACCTCAAACTTGAATACCTCACCCGTTGGCGTGGTTACTGTTTGTTCCGGTAAATCAATTGCCAGTGCATAGCCTTCACAGGCGTCGCATTCAGCGCCAAGTTGCGCGACGATATCTTTATCCAGAACAATGGGCAGCAAGCCACTTTTGAAAGAGTTGTTATGGAAGATATCGGCAAACCCCGGGGCGATAACACTGCGGATGCCAAAGTCATCAAGGGCCCATACCGCATGTTCGCGCGAAGAACCGCAGCCGAAGTTTTCGCCTGCAATTAGCACTTGCGCACCTGCATAACGATCCTTGTTCAGAACAAAATCAGGATTCAGCTGGCGAGTCGCGGCGTCTTGCCCGGGGTATCCAGCATCCAGATAGCGCCACTCATCAAACAGGTTAACGCCGAAACCAGAACGCTTGATGGACTTTAGAAACTGCTTTGGAATGATGGCATCTGTATCAATGTTGGCACGAGTCAATGGCACAGCCTTGCCAGTCATGGTTGTAAATTCCTGCATGTGTTGCTCCTGCGTTTATGAGTGCCTAAAAGGTGCGGACATCTACAAAATGCCCGGCAATGGCAGCGGCTGCGGCCATGGCAGGACTCACCAGATGTGTGCGACCACCCTGCCCCTGACGACCTTCAAAATTACGATTGGAGGTTGATGCACAACGCTCACCCGGCTCCAGCCTGTCAGCATTCATAGCCAGACACATGGAACAACCCGGCTCGCGCCACTCAAAACCCGCCTCGACAAATACCGTGTCCAGACCTTCCTCTTCTGCCTGTAGCTTTACCAGCCCGGAACCCGGAACCACCATCGCTTGCTTGATCGTACTTGCAACCTTGCGATTCTTGATTACCGCGGCGGCGGCGCGCAGGTCTTCAATACGCGAATTAGTACATGAGCCAATGAATACACGGTCGAGCATGATGGTAGCGATTGGCGTATTCGGCGGAAGATCCATGTATTCCAAAGCCCGGGAATAGCCATCGCGTTTAGCAGCGTAATCATCTGACAGCGGATCCGGCACCTGACCATTCACAGATGTCACCATCTCCGGAGATGTTCCCCACGAGACTTGCGGCTCTATGCTGGCAGCATCCAGATGCACAACCTCATCAAAATGCGCATCGTCATCGCTTTTCAGATCAGCCCAGGCACTCTCAGCTCGTTTGAGCATGTCGCCTCGAGGTGAAAACGGACGGTTTTTAAGATAATTGATAGTGGTGTCATCAACAGCAATCATGCCGGCACGAGCGCCTGCTTCTATCGACATATTGCAAACGCTCATACGCCCTTCCATAGACAAGGCCCGAACGGCATCACCAGCGAACTCAATAGTAGAACCCGTGCCACCCGCAGTACCGATTTTACCGATGATCGCCAGTACAATATCTTTTGCCGTAACTCCCGGACCCACCTCGCCATCAACACTGATTAGCATGTTGCGGGCTTTTTTCTGCAACAGAGTCTGGGTGGCCATGACATGCTCTACTTCAGAGGTACCAATACCGAAAGCCAAAGCGCCGAAGGCACCATGCGTTGAGGTATGCGAATCACCACAAACGACTGTCATGCCAGGCAAGGTAGCGCCCTGCTCGGGACCAATGACGTGGACTATTCCTTGACGCACATCGTTCATCTTGAATTCTGTAACACCGAACCTTTCACAATTGGCGTCCAGTGTTTCGATTTGCAGACGCGACACTGGATCTTCAATACCTTGTATCCGGTTAGTGGTTGGCACATTGTGATCAGCAACCGCTAGCATGGAATTGACGCGCCACGGCTTGCGCCCGGCCAGCTCCAGACCCTCAAATGCCTGAGGTGATGTCACCTCGTGTACCAGATGCCTGTCTATATAAAGAAGCACTGTGCCATCTTCCTGCTGATGAACCACATGTGCATCCCACACTTTGTCGTATAACGTCTTGCCAGCCATGACTCACCTCGTAGACAATCGAATGTCTACTGTAAAGTTACTTTCTCCTATCCAATTATATCGACGTCATTTGAATAACTCAAATTCATAATTATTATTTAACGAATTACAAAATGGAATATACTAACAACTCTTTAAAGACTGAGGAAGCTTTACCATCATGGACGTCCCCTCTTTAAAGGCTTTCGTCAGCGTCGCCGATTACCAATCTTTTTCGCTGGCGGCAGAAAGCCTGTTCATCACACAACCTGCCATCAGCAAACGGGTAGCAGCGCTAGAGGAAGATTTGGGCGTGGCATTGTTTGACCGACTCGGCCGCCGTGTGCAACTCACTGAAGCCGGGGAAAAATTACTGGTCAGTGCTCGCCGGATTCTCAACGATATCGTTGTCAGTCGTGAAGAGGTCCACTCACTATCAACAACGGTAAGTGGCAAGCTCAAACTGGCAACAAGCCATCATGTAGGTATTCATCGCCTGCCGCCGATTCTCAAAGCCTTTACGCAGGCACATCCTGACGTGGAACTCGACCTACTGTTCATGGATTCCGAGCTGGCTTGCGAAGGTACGGCACGCGGTGACATTGAGCTTGCCGTGGTCACTCTTCCAGAACCTCTTCAAACCACATTACAAGCACGACTTGTCTGGAACGATCCGCTAGGAATAGTCTGCGCAAAGGAACATCCATTGGCAATTCAAGGCAACGATGGTCGGTTAAGCGCAGAACAACTGACTCAATTCAAGGCCGTACTACCTGCCCGTGGCACTGTAACTCGAAACATACTTCTACGTGCGCTTGAGCCCTTCGACGTAGCGGTTGAGACAAGTCTGGATACGAACTACCTTGAGACCATAAAAATGATGGTCTCGGTTGGTCTGGGCTGGAGCGCCCTACCTGTTAGCATGCTGGACAACGATATAGTTCAGCTGCATGTGAAAGGCTTAAGCATGCAGCGCAAGTTAGGCTATGTGCATCTGAAAGGCAAAACACTATCGCGAGCAGCCATTGCTTTCAGGGAGATGTTGCCATAACTCATTCTACCTTTACCCACACCGTATAATTCAACAGTATGTCTAAAATCCAGAAAATGGTTCTTGTTATCCTGATCATAACCATGGTTCTGGTCGCCGTGACATTAGGCAACTGGTCTGAACAAATCAACCCTGACGGTATCGCACCGCACCCCATCGCTCAAGGTGATATCGCTGAAGCGCAAAGCGCGCCACGCGATGCCTTCTCCTTTGGTGTATCCATGGGATTGCTGACCATGGCATTGGCTTATTTCTGCCTCGCGTTTGGACTGGTAATTAGTGCCAGATCGAAGGGCAAGAGCCTAAACCGGTTTACTATCTGGGTGGCAGGACTGGCAGGACTGGGCCTTGCGCTTTCTTATTTGATTGACGACTTTTTCTACTAGATTTTTTCTACCAGCGTATCCGGTATATCCTGGCGTAATAATTCACTTCTGCAAACACAAAGCACGTTTAAGACGGGCTCTTAGCCAAACCCCGGAAAATTGAGCTTTTCTTGTTAGCAACCCGTAGTGCGTCAACGTCATATTTCAGGACTATAAATCATGACGTTGACGGACCACCAGGAAATAGTCACCAACAGTTTTCAGTGGAGGCGTCGGCAGCATTTTTCGCACCGGTCGCGCCCGTGTCATCAAGTGTAAATGTCTGGCATTCAGAGTCGGAGCTCTGAGTGCTGTTGGTCGTTGGAGTTGCCGTGAGCTGGTAAGTTAATTCCGTGAGGACTGCCGAAGCAGAATAGTATCCATCCTGTGAAACGCTTTTGAGCGTGCACGGCCCATTATAGCTTCCCGCAAGCGTAAAACACCGTACCAGCCTTTGAGCATTGTTGAGAAGGACATGTTGCGCATCCACTCGCCGTGCACTCATTAAAAACTGACTGAAATTGGGTATTGCCATGGATACAAGGATCGCCAGAATAGCGATTGCGATCAAAACTTCAATAAGGGTAAATCCCTGGTAATTTTGCTGATGTATTTTCATAATCAATATGAAAACGCAAAGGTTGCTTCAATGATGCTGTAACTACCGGTTTGCGCTCCCACAGCAACCGATTCAGTTCGAAACACGGCAAAGTCTCGTCCGCCACTACTTTTCCTGCCGTAAGCGCCGCTACCCTTGTCAAGGTTAGCAACGCCGGTACCCCCATCGCTGGAAAATGAACCAAGCTCTTCAACGATGTAACGAGGAGGCGATTTAACGCCTAGTACTTCACCCTGTGTGACTGAATTTTCACCTGTATACGATTGGTTATGCCACCATTTGTTATCAGGCGAATCGTAGCTGAACAAACCGTCCGTGGCGGTGACATCAGCAAAAACTCGTGATTCAACTATCGCCTCTACTTTTCGCTCCGCAACTATCGACCCGGCAACCGCTGCTTGCAGCACTCGGCTGCGCTGAATTGAATTACTCGCTAATTGCTCCATGCCAGTGGTAACACGAATATTATTTAGCGAAATTATTCCAACAACCACGCAAAACACCGATATCATGATGAGAGCAAATCCGCCTTCAAGCTTATTGCTCGGCACTCGGTAAGAATCCAGGCCGGAAATTCTGTAATCTTGAGCACTCGCAACAGACTGTACACAGCGATAGGATTTCATATGACTAGTTTTTGAGTGCAACATAAATAATGATCTCAGCACGCGAACGACGATCTGTTGCAGTAAAGTTTTCGCCATTAAAAACATAGTCTTGCCTGGTCGTTGTTACCCTGTCTTCGCTGGCAAGCAGTAAACGCATTTCGATCGAAACGGTTGACAAAAAATCCTGTTCGCTTGCCGCGTCACCGCCCACGAAGCGATCAGCCGACCTATCCTCGTTATCGTCTATACCTAGTCGAACAGCTGAGCCTTCTACAATTGTTCCACCGGAGTCTCCTGCCAACACCTCACTGCTGCTTGCAGTTGTGCACGTTAGCTGGTTGTTGGCGACCGAAAATTCGAGAGTTTCGACGTCATCGTATGCTACCGTCGTGCCACTGCAGTCCACCATGCTTGAATCGGGCTTGGCTGAATCGGTCGTGGCACCACCGAATCGTATAGCCAGGGTTTGTCCATCAGCTTTGACATACTGCCCTTGTGCCCACTCACCTTCTACAGCGACGAAAAATGAATCTTTCGCAGGCACAGGAAAACTCCCCGCCTGAAGGACATTAAACGGTTTGATCGCTCTGAATCCGGCCTGATTCAAATGTTGTTGGAGGGTGAGCAACAAGTAATAACTTGTTTCCCGCAAGTCCGTTTCACCGGCGATGCTGGCACTGGACCTGACAGAGCCGACATACATATTCCCAGCCACGAGAATCAATGTCATGCCAATGACTACACTGATCATTAACTCGATCAACGTGAAGCCTGGTTGCCTGTAGGCCCCTGTTCGCATCAGATGGGCATTTTCAACTGGAATGTCTGAGAATCTTTTGCGCCATCCACATACTCTGTCCATCGGAGCTCGATAAGACAGCTAAGACTCGTACAGGTAATTTGTGACTCTCCTTCTTGAAGCGTATTCTTTACCCGATCTCTCCAATCGGCAATTAGCGAGGCTGATGCGGGCGTCGCTGGATTGGCTGCGTTAAAAAGAACGTTGAAGAAGCCAGCACCAGCATCTGCTGAATTTGACGAAACGATGCCTGTCACTTCATCAACGAAAAAATCCAAATCCAGATGAGTACGAGTTATTCTCATTCCAACAAGCGTGTCGGTCAGCAAGTTAGCGGTCACTGACAGACTGAAAATTAGTATAGCCAGCGCAATCATCGCGTCTACAAGCCCTATGCCTCGTTGTTGACACAAATTCATTTTAAAACAACACGACCTGATTTTTTTAGATCGAGAATCTGACTGCTGTTATTGCGGCTTACTTCAACAGTTAGCTCACTGTTAAGAAAACCTCGATAGTTGTATACCATCTGCGTCACTGAGCTGTCATCGCCTGCCAGCGCTTTGACTGTCGTGCCGGCTTCTATGCGGCCTGACACTTTCAGAATTGACTCATTGTTGTTGACGGTCCCATCACCATTCGTATCACGAAATACAATCCAGCCCTGGCTAAATGTTCCAGAACACTGCTGCTCGTCATCACTGGCACATAAAGTGGTTCTGAATCCTGTTTTACTTGCTTCAGAGCGCGCACTCACCAGATCAGACTTAAGATTCATTGAAACAGTATCTACTTTTGACCGATCGAGGTACGTGGCAAAAGAGGGCACAGCTACAGCCAGCAAAATTGCCAGAATAGCAATGGTAACGAGCAACTCAATAAGCGAGAAGCCACTATTTATGTCTGAATTTTGATCAAGTTTCAACAATCGTTCTAATCGATATAGCAAGAAGCAAAAAAACAAGACGGTTAGTTCTATTCACCGTAATTTCCACTCCACAGGAAATGACTGTAGCGACAGTTCCAGCAGTTACTTTACTCACACTCTTCTGTGGTGTCAGTCAGATGTCGATTCTGCTTGCGACTCAATCTATCCAAATCAGCACTTTGTACAACACGGCCATAAAAATACTGGAGCAGTTCAAATAATGAGACTTTCACAACTTGGACTTACTGTCACACTGGGAAGCTGTCTTTTTGGCGGTAGCGTGGCAATTGCGCAGCTGAGTTTGCCAGAGTCACCACTATTCGTGGGAGCAGACAATACGGCCCTTGTTCAGTTGGTACTGGGGCGTGACAACAAACTCTTCTTTGAAGCGTATCCATCTTATGAGGACATTAACGCCGACGGTGTGCTCGATACACGCTACAAGCCTGATGAGATCGACTACTCAGGCTATTTCAATTCCCATCTTTGCTACTACGAAATTGCAGAAAGTTATCTTCAGCCTAATCAAAAATCAGATGACAAGAAATGCGCGACCGGATGGAGTGGCGATTTTCTTAATTTTCTGACCATGACACGCATGGATTTGCTTAGATTTGCCCTCTATGGTGGTAAAAGAGTTATCGACACAAGCAGTCAGACTCGTCTGCGCCGCGCCTTTGTTCCCAAGGATTACCACACATGGGGCATTGAATACGAATCAGTGGCTACCGACGGATATGACATTACACAATACTCTCCATTGTCCCTGCCATCGAGTGGGACTCGCCATTTACTGGCGACGAACAACAAGAATATGAATAACGTTCCCTATTTGAGAATCAGAGAAAACCAATCCACAAGAATTTATCAATGGACAGAGACTGAAAGTGTCCAGGGCGCCGGACCAGCTGATCAGGATATCGCCCTGGATGTAAACGTATGTGTTTCCGGTTTCCTTGAGGAAAACTGCCAGCTCTACCCTAATGGTAATCACAAACCAACAGGGATTCTGCACGAATACAGTGTGGACGATGCGATGTATTTCAGCCTTTTGACAGGATCCTACGAGAACAACTTGCGAGGCGGTGTCCTTCGTGAAACGATGAAGTCATTCAGCAGTAACGAGGTGATTGCCAACACCGGCCAGTTTGCCACTACTACCGGCATCGTCCGCAGTATTGACGCCATTCAGATACACAACGACTTCAGCGGTACGACTCAGAACGATTGTCCGGGCCTCACTACAAGAGCAATGGTCAATGGAGAATGCAGCGCCTGGGGCAATCCGATTGCCGAGATGATGTACGAAGGTCTGCGCTATTTTGCTGGCTCCGTGGCGCCCACTGCCATGTTTCACACCACAGGCGGCATTGATGCATCTCTGGGCCTGCAAGCTGCCACCTGGGATGATCCATACGCAGCTACACAGCCGTACGCTGAGTGTTCTCCAGCCTATCAACTGGTTATCAGCGACCCAAGCCCTTCATATGACAGTGACGACCTACCTGGCAGTCACTTTTCAGCATTCTCATCCAGTGACCTTGGATCACTAAATGTAAGTACTATCGCCGACACCATTCACGCAACAGAGTTTGGAGGTCCAACGGTAAATTTCATCGGTGAATCAGGATCCGTTAACGATCGCGCGCCCTCACCAAAGGAGGTCACCTCTTTCAAGAATATTCGTGGGCAATCCCCCGGAGAACCGCATCGAAAGGGTAGCTACTATGCGTCCAGCGTAAGTTATTATGGGAATACAAACGATATTCATCCCACAGCTGAAGGACAACAGCGCGTTAGCAATTTCGCCATGACACTCGGTCGCCCGATTCCGACCATCGACGTCGATGTTCAAGGTACAACTGTCAGCTTTGCACCTTTTTCGCGGACCGTTGGCGATGCTAATAGCGGAAATAAGAATGACTATGCGCCAATCAACGCAATCGTGGGCTTCACAGTAGAGTCACTCACATCAACCAGTGGTAGCTATCGCGTATCGTTTGAGGATAGAGAGCAAGGTGCTGACAACGACATGGATGCACTGGTACGTTACAGCTATACGGTATCCGGAAGCACCGTCGTCATGAACGTTAGTAGTATTTACGCGGCGGGTACTTTCATCCAGCACTCTGGTTATGCTGTGTCGGGTACTAACAAGGATGGTGTGTATCTGGTAGTTCGCGACCAGGACACGCAAGAATCACAGGACTTCGACTTCTTCCTCGATGTCCCTCCCGGAAAAACTCCTGGCAACGGATTCAATGATGGAGTAGCGTTGCCCCTGAACAGTATAATCAGCTTCAATGCAAGCAGCACACCTTCTGCAACCCAACTGAAATCTCCGCTATGGTATGCCGCAAAATGGGGCGGTTTTGTCGATGACAACAACGACGGAATTCCGCAACAAACAGAGTGGGACGCTGACATGGATGGCAATCCAGACAACTATCTGGCCGTCAACAATCCAGCGCTTTTACGCGATACATTAAGATCAGCCTTTGACCAAATTGATAAAGAAACTGCATCAGCGACGGCCATTGCGATCACCGGTGGATCACTGAATACCGGAGACAGAATATATCAATCCGAGTTTATAAGTGGTGAGTGGAGCGGGCAGTTACGCTCGTTCTCCATCGGTGTTGACGGCAGTCTCGGCACAGATGAGGACTGGAATGTCAATACGCCGCTTCAGCTGCAAATAGCCAACAATACGAGGAGCATCATCACATACAACGCGGCCGAAGGCAGGGGTGTGGCGTTTCAGTGGCCCGAAAATCCTGCGGTTCCCGTCAACACTGACTTGAGCCCTGAACAAATAACTGCGTTGAACCTGAATCCAGTCACCCTTGCAGAGGATGGCAGAGGGGATGACAGACTCTCGTACCTGAGAGGTAACTCGATAACAGGTTTTCGCGACCGATCTCAACCACTGGGCGATGTTGTTCATTCCAGCCCCGTGGTGGTAGGCGCGCCCGCATACTACTACCCTGACTACTGGGCTGAAGATGCGCCAGAGAATGTTAATCCTTACTCTACATTTGCTCGATCAAAAAGGAATCGTCAACGCGTGGTTTATGTTGGCGCTAACGACGGGATGCTGCATGCATTCGATGCAGGGTCATACCAGAGCTTAACTTCAGATTGGTCTGCTGGAACCGGGGAGGAGTTGTTTGCTTACATTCCCAACGCACTATTTTCAAAACTCTCGGATTTAACCGCACCGAAGTATGAACACAAGTACTACGTTGACGCAACGCCACGCACAGGGGATGCACATCTGGGTGATTCTGGCTGGCGGACCATGCTCACCGGCGGTTTGCGTCGAGGCGCACAAGGAATCTACGCACTGGATATCACGGCTCCAGAAAGCATTTCTGAGGATAACGCTGCGGCTGCTGTGTTATGGGAATACACTGACGCCGATGACAGCGACCTTGGCTATACCTACTCCAGTCCGCTGATTGTGCGTCTGCACAATGGCAAGTGGGCCGCGGTATTTGGTAACGGCTATAACAATACCGAAAACGACGGGCACGTCAGCACGAACGGCGAGTCAGCGTTATACATCGTCGATCTCGAAACAGGTATTTTGATCAAAAAATTTCTGACCGGTGAGGGAACAACCAGCAATCCAAACGGTATGGCTGAACCGACCGCTGTCGATCTGGATGGTGATAATATTATTGATCTAATTTACGCAGGCGATCTGTACGGACATATCTGGGCCTTCGATGTCAGCTCATCCAGCCCCGGTGACTGGACATTGGTTAATGATGAAAGCAGATTTCAGGCGACATTTGCCAATGGCAGCCCTGCAGCGATAACTACCCGAATTGCCGTGGGTACTCATCCAGAAGGCACTGGTGTGATGCTCTATGCAGGTACCGGCAAGTTTCTGGAAGAAGCTGATTTGCAACCCTCGACCGGGTTGCACCGACTTTATGGTTTGTGGGACAAAAAACCGTTTGACGATTCACAGCTCACGACAGCATTTTCTCAAGACAAACTACTGCAACAAACGGTGACTGGGCAGTCCGAGCGAAATGTGGACACTGATAGTGATGATGTAACGGATACCGATTTCTTCGTCAGGACGACTTCACAGAACGCGATTGACTGGAGTACAAATTTAGGGTGGCACCTCGATTTACGTTACTCGGAAATCTCCGGCGAGCAGATTGTTGGCGAGCAAATAGTTACTGCACCGGTGCTACGTGAAGGCCGTGTCATCATTAATACAATGTTGCCTGACGGTGATCCCTGCGACCCGGATCTGGATGGATGGTTGATGATCGTTGATGCAGCCAGTGGCGCAATGTCCGATAAAAGTCCGCTGGATTTGAACAGCGACGGCGATTTCCAGACTGAAGGATCGTTAACTGGCATTCGTGGTTTTGGTAATCCTCTTGCCCCTTCAGCTATTGCTACAGCAGGAAGTGAAGATGTCATAGTCCAGCAAAGCGCCAATAACGCTACGATTGGAACCATCTCTCTGGATGCCAGAATCTCTGAAGGCAGGCTAAATTGGCGCGAACTGGAACCCTGAGGAGTAAATTTTTCGGGAGTGTCGATGTCAAATGCTGAGGTGAGGCAATTACTCATACGCCAAAAGCCTGAATACGTCAAAATGAAAGCGTGCCAAACCCATCCCCTTCACATTTGTACAACCCGAATAATCACTTATGATGAAGCTCTACTATCACCCCTCGCCCAACCCCCTGAAAATTGCTCTTTTTCTTGAAGAGTCAGCAATGCCCTACGAGCTGGTTCCTGTTGATACACGCAAGGGGGAGCAACACGAACCCGAATTTCTGGCGATCAACCCAAACGCCAAGACTCCGGCGCTAAGCGATGGCGAGGCAATTATCTTCGATAGCAATGCCATCCTTTTATATCTGGCGGAGAAATCTGGACAATTTGCACCATCTGGTGATGTGCAGCGGGCCCAAATGCTCTCATGGTTAATGTTGGTCGCTACCGGAATCGGCCCATACTCAGGTCAGTGCGTACACTTTAAGCACTTTGCACCTGACCCGAAGGAATACGCGGTCAACCGATACGATTTCGAGGCGCATAGGCACTGGAAATTAATCGACAATCAACTTGAAGGTAAAACCTACATGCTGGGTGAAGACTACTCAATTGTTGATATGGCTGTCTGGGGCTGGGCGCGTGCTGTCCCTTTTATACTGGGTCAGGATGCCTGGGAGGGATTGCCTAATGTGAAACGTCTGCTCGATAACATCAATGAACGTCCAGCTGCACAGCGTGCTGAAGCCTTGAAAGACAAGTTTCAGTTCAAGAGCGACATGGACGATTCAGCGCGCAAGGCCATGTTCCCGCAAAACGAAAGACTGAGCTGACAATAAAAAAGGTTTCCTGTCGCAGCGTCGAAATGATAAGTGCTGTGAGCCTGGTGCTGATTTGCGTGAGTGCCGTTGTTGGCACACACGGCTACACCAACAGACCCGCCATTTTCGTCCATGGGCAATTTCTGACCATGGATTCTGATGATACTGTTGTCACAGCCCTGGGGGTGCAGTCTGGCTACATTCAAGCTGTAGGAAATCAGGAAGATGTTAAGGCCAGAATGTCCCAGCTGCAATCTCAGCTTTCCTGGCACATTCGTCTATTCGGCATGCGCCATATCGATCTGAATGGGCACAGTGTGCTACCAGGCTTTGTCGACGCCCACAGCCATTTTCCCGCGAGTGGTATCGTCCGTGTTGGACTAGACATTTCCTCCCCGCCTTTTGGCGTAGTGGAAGACATCCCGACACTCCTGCGATTGATAGCAGCCAAGGCAAAAATTCAACCCAAACGTCGTTGGATTATTGGCTTCAACTACGATGATGCAGGTCTAAACGAAAAGCGCCACCCCACACGTGCCGAGCTTGATCAGGTAGCCCCGGATCATGCTGTGTATTTGCGGCATCGATCAGGACATATGGGAGTTGCCAATACACGCGCTTTAGCGCAGTTAGGTCATGAGCCACAGGTACTGACGTCTCTTAACGCCTTGGACAGCAAGCCCAGGCCAAGTCAACAGCAGCTGCCAGCTATAAATGGACTACTTCAGGAAAAATCCGCGCCATCGATGAGTCGGCTTTTACAGGAGGTACCATGGTGGAATTTTCCTGACATTCTGTTCAAGGCACGTGATGAATATCTACAAGCTGGCGTTACGACGCTGCAGAACGGATTGGCCGATAAGAATATTTTACAAGTACTGCGATATGCAGCAAAGCTTGGTCTGCTCCCGCAACGAATTATTGTTTGGCCTGCAAACGATAAACTGAATAGCGAACCAGACCCATCACTGCTCACTGACGAGCAGGCATCGTCAGCTAGCAGCGGCGAACGTCTTGCCCACGCCATAACCTGGCCAATGGATGATCATAGAGACGTTGTAGTAGGCGCAATTAAACTAGTTGCAGACGGTAGCCCGCAAGGCCGAACGGCCCTAATGCTGGAACCCTATTTAAAGGATACGTGGCCTGGCGATCACTACCATGGCATTGCTAACTTGCCTAAGGCGACACTTCATGAACTTATCGTGAAGTATCATAAAGCAGGCTTTCAGCTAGCCTTGCATGGTAACGGTGATGCCGCTATTCAGAGCATCATTGAGGGTTTACAAGTAGCCATTACGCAATATCCACGAAACGATGCAAGGCATTTCATCGTACATGCGCAAACGATAAGGGCTGACCAACTACAAACGCTGTCCAGGCTGGACGTGAGCGTCTCGTTTTTTGCTGCCCACACTTTCTACTGGGGTGACTGGTACCGTGAACGTGTATTGGGGGAAAAGCGTGCAGCTTTTATAAGTCCATTGGCCAGTGCAGATACTCTGGGTGTGCGCTATTCGATACATGCTGACACTCCGGTAACACCCATGAATCCCATGCAGATGCTCTGGAGTGCTACCGAAAGACTCACAAGCAGTGGTTTTTTATTAGGCGCAGAGCAGCGCGTAAGTCGCCTGCGTGCGTTACGGGCCTTGACAATCGATGCGGCCTGGCAAAATCATATAGATGACGATAGAGGTTCACTGGAGGCCGGCAAACTGGCCGACTTTATAGCTCTATCTGACAATCCGCTGGAGCACCAGGATGTACGTGACATCACCGTCAGGCAAGTATGGATAGGTGGCAAGCGTAAATTTTTTAAAGAACCCTGATCAAATAATTCCCCCTGGGAACTATGCAATCAAACGGGACTCTCAGACGTTACATAATAATGACTGTTTTTTCCAACACGTCAATTCGTCGTTGACAACGACAAGCTAATCGATTTACCGACATCCAAATAGCATGACTTATCCCAAATTAGCGCAGATAGCAAGCCTATTGGCAGCTATCGCATGTTCATACGCCCCCCTCCTCATGGCAGAAGAAAAGCCGATCATCGCACTCGATGCCGAAGCAGGCTTGAGCGATGAATTGCTTCAGGCCTATCAGACCAAGAGCAGCAGCTACGAACCGCGCACCGAACACTTTCTTGCCGACGGTAAGCCTACCTATATCAATCGACTGATCCTCGAAGAATCCCCCTACTTACTACAGCATGCACACAACCCGGTTAACTGGTATCCGTGGGGAAAAGAAGCTTTCGCAACAGCTAAAAAAGAAAATAAACCCATTTTTTTATCCATTGGCTATGCCACATGTCACTGGTGCCATGTGATGGAGCGAGAAAGCTTCGAAAATACGGCTATTGCCGCCATCATGAACGAGCATTTTATCGCCATCAAAGTTGATCGTGAACAATTGCCTGACGTCGATGCCTTGTACATGGACGCCGTCATGATGATCAACGGCAATGGCGGTTGGCCGATGTCGAGCTTTCTCGACACTGAGGGCAGAACCTTCTTCGGCGGCACCTATTTTGCACCAGGGCAGTTCACAGTTTTACTTCAACGGGTCGATACCTTGTGGGACGAGAACCATGACGACCTACTTGCTCAGGCCTCTCAAATTGAAGAGGCGCTTAAAAACGCAAATATAATATCGGAATCCGCCGAGGCAATCGGTAAGGAACACATCCAATCGGCCACTAACGCGGCGCTTCAACGTTTCGATGATTTGCAGGGCGGTTTTGGCGGCGCACCCAAATTTCCTCAGGAATCAATTCTTCACTTTTTGCTGGGCGAGGCCGGTCGCGCCAATCATGAAGATGCATTGCATGCTGCCGATTTCAGTCTGCAACGCATGGCAGCCGGTGGCATTCACGATCAAGTGGGCGGTGGCTTTCATCGTTATGCGGTGGATAATGACTGGCTGGTCCCACATTTCGAAAAAATGCTTTACAACCAGGGCCACCTGGCACGCAATTACACCGATGCCTATCTGCTCACGGACAACACGGATCACAGGCGCACGGCGCAGCGTCTACTGGATTATGTGTTGCAGGAAATGCGCTCAGAGGAAGGACTTTTCTACTCCGCTACCGACGCCGATTCGGACGGTGCCGAAGGACTTTTTTTCACCTGGACGCCGGATGAGCTACTGGAGCTGCTGGGCGAAAAAGACGCAAGCCTGGCAGCCGAATTATGGGGCGTCACAGAAGACGGTCATTTGGAGGGGCGCAGCATTTTGCACGAATCCGAATCACTGGATGAGTTGGCCAGGTCATCTACCCGCAAGGTATCGACACTCGCCTCAGAACGTGATCGGCTCGCGGAAATACTCCACTCTGACCGCAAATCCCGTATACCTCCCCTACGTGATGAAAAGATTATTACAGCCTGGAACGGCATGATGATCACAGCTCTTGCGGAAGCCGGACGTAAACTGGATGAACCGCGCTATCACGACGCTGCTGTAAAAGCGGCGGCACAGTTGTGGAAGACCAGCCGCAAAGCACCCGGTGAGCTGTGGCGCACACAGTTTGAAGGCAAGCCCTCTATCGATGCGCGCCAGCAAGACTATGCGTATTTTGCAGAAGCACTGATTGCTATTTATGACATCACAGGCGATCGGCAATGGATCGAGCGCTCGGAAGAACTGACCCTGGCCATGATCGAGTATTTCTGGGATACAGATGCCGGCGGCTTCTTTATGGCTCACGAAGCAGTCGATGCAACGAGACTGGTTGTGCGTCCTAAAGATTTATATGACTCATCCATGCCCACCGGAAACTCGGTGGCCATGCATGTGCTCGCGCAATTACAGACGCGCACAGGCAAAACCATCTACGCTGAATATGCGGATAAGTTGATTGCCTTTTTCGCTGGCTCTTTGACGAGGCAGGCAGGTGGTCACTATTATTTGCTGACCGGCATCAGCGACTATCTTGGCGGTGAAATCGACTCCCAGGCATACGGCGCACGTGGAGTAGTCAAGGCTACCGCCACGAAAGATGATGCGGGGCGCATAACCGTGAAGATTGATATAGCGCCAGGCTGGCATATCAATTCCGCCAAACCCTATCAGGATTACCTGATTCCCACAGAACTCAAGACGGAAACTGGCAACCTTGGCAAGGTCAACTATCCGGAGCCCATCGAGAGGCAATTAGGCTTCGAACGCTCAGTGCTCTCACTCTACGAGGGGTCCATTGTTCTTAATGCAGAAGCGCCTGCAGAGAACAAACCGCATCAGATACAAACGCGTCTGCAGGCTTGTAGTGATGAAGTTTGTTTACCTCCGGAGACGTTGACTCTGAATTTGTCGGGGCAGTAGTAACTTGCCAGGCTGGGCGCTGTGCATTGCTCACTGTCCAGTGCGGTGAGTGGATGAGCACCAAGCCTGGTCCACCCAACACAAGTGGTTCGAACAAAACATCGTCGCTGATCGCCCGTTTGCGGGAGCTGTCTTATATGCCGGCGGTGACGTCCTGAAATTTGGCGAGCGATTGCAGGCATTACCAGTGAGCGCACTGTGGCATAGACCATAACGCTGCCAAATAAACCAGATCTACCGGATCTTCGTTGCGTACCTCCATGTTTTCTACTTTTAGTTGCCCATGTCGAGGCTCGATAGATGATCACAGCGACAGCTCTGCGCCTGAACTTTTCATGAAACGCCTTTGCAGAGCAACGCTTACTGTTAGAATCTCAACCAACCCCACAGACGCCATTCTCTTATCGTCTATGGGGAGTTGAGTCTAGTCAAAGTAGTTTGTGGGGGTGCATAAGATGGAAGGCGAAAAGGCCATCGGTTGGTGGCATACGTGTGTGACGGATGAAGCTCTGGGTGGTTTTTTCAACGCGGCTGATGCGCTGTACGCCATCAGGCCCTGGCAACAGGTACCTGATCACAGTTGCCTCATCCATATGACGATGCCATCGTTTGGCAAGCGCACCTGGGTAATCAGCATATTAGGTGAGGAGGCAGTTGATAGCCGAGGCATCAGGCTGTTCGATCATGTCCATGCATTCAGGCGCTATGAAAAGATCTCTGACGCAGCGGAGGCAGGCATAACGCCGACAAAGATACCCGCTCACGACGTGCTGCATTTTGAAGACAGAAATGATGTACCAGAGCCGCTACGCCGTGCTGTAGCTGCGCGAGGCTGGTGGACTGCCGATAGAGAATCTTTTCCCACAGTGCTGCAAGTCGATCCGTACTTTACGGTTGAACAGGTTCACCTGCGTGACGTCGTGTTCTTCGAAACCCTCACAAGAGCCTTGGCCAAAGCACTGGAATCACCAGAGCCATGGCAACGTGCCTGGCAAGGCGGCGAGCCTGTGGAAATGACACTATCGGTTGACACCTCTGATGGCGAGCAAGAGGTCGTCCTTGGCTCCGAACTGTCACAAGGTTTCGACTTGTTCACCGGCAGCGATAGCGAGTTGCTGGCAGCTTTCGACGAAATGAATGGCGGAAAGGCGTCGATCAATGTCGACTTTGACCAACTGGAGCGACTTGAGCGAAGCTTGATGTCGCGGGTTGCTGCCTGTCCGGAGGCGCTTGAGCTCGAAGATCCAATCCTTGGTTTAGGCATGCTCCTTGATCTTGCCAATCAACTGTATATACCTATAACCCGACTGGATGCCATAGATCTCAGGCAGATGCTGAGTGAAGACATCCCGCGCTCTGTGATGGTTGGTGGCGACAGCGCACATACCCTTGTTTCATCATTGAAGTTGTCGTACCAGTGGATGATGACACACCACCCAATGGAGCACGGAGCAGACTGCCTGGCCTTGCTCAATGACAACGCCATCGAGAATCTCGAAACCAGGCTCGTCAACGCGCAACTTTTCGGGCGTAGAAAAACTCGAATGATTGCAGAGTTTACGTCACATTTCGATACGACAACACCGGAGGGCTTTAATACGATGATGCGTACGGCTTTCGGTGGCTCAGGCGTTGCGCAGTCACTCGTTCTGGACGATCCGCCTCAAATGATGCCTGTCGGATGGAAACCCCAAGACCCTGCCGCAAAAGCTAAACAGAAAATCAAGCGCAAGGCAAACCGTAAGGCGGCACGCAAGGCGCGCAAGAAAAACCGGTGAAAGCTGATATTGACCGTATCGCTCTAAGGGCGCAATTTGTCCGTATGTACTTAAAACTGGAAGAGCTCTGCGAGAGCGTCTACGTTCGGCACACAAGCATTGTCCTTCGCCAGATTTAATTCACACTCCCGCGGGAGTGTGAATTGATTACTGCCTTTGCGATAATAACAAGTGCTCGCGCAAAAGAAAAAGCAGCCAAACCATTCACTCATTGGTTCACTCATTGGGTGGCATAACTTGCAGGTCTGGGCTTCGTGCTCTCTTGATTCTTGTTGGTATGTAGTTTTATCGATGTTCTAGAACGGGATGTCCTGATCAAAGTCATCGTTCATATTGCTTGATTCTTTTTTTGCAGCCGCAGGCTGTGAAGACGATGAAGCAGCTTGCGAGCCCGAAGATCCGGACGCACCGCCACCCTCACCTGAGCGAGTAATTCTCCACGCCTGGAGGTTGGTAAAGTATTTGTCATTCCATTCACGGCCGCGCAAATCGAAATCCACCTCGATCTCATCGCCTTCGTTATAGTCATCCACAAGATTACATTTATCCTGCACTAACTGGAATTTGACCATTTGCGGATATTGCCCATCGGCCACTTCGATAACAAATTCACGGGCGGTAAAGCTTGCGCTCTTTTGCTCTGTATCAAAAATTTTTACGATCTTGCCTTCGGCCTTGTAGCCCATGTTCTTTACTCTTTATAGGTTCGTTTATTCGCTGCCAACACCAGAATGAATAATGGGTGTTGTACAGCTGACATCTTGATTCTGTGCCCGGTGGCGCAACGCATGATCAACCAGCACTAATGCAAGCATGGCCTCCGCTATCGGGGTTGCCCGAATGCCCACACAAGGGTCGTGACGGCCAGTAGTTATGACTTCGATATCGTTACCTTCAATATCGATACTCTTGCCCGGCAAGCGCACACTGGATGTCGGCTTAAGCGCCAGCGCTGCTTTTATGCTCTGTCCAGAAGAGATGCCTCCCAGCACCCCGCCTGCATGGTTGGAGAGAAAGCCCTGCGACGTCATCTCGTCGCGGTGTTCCGTGCCGCGCTGCTCAACACTGTCGAAACCTGCTCCCACCTCAACCCCCTTGACCGCATTAATGCTCATCAGAGCATGTGCAATTTCAGCATCAAGGCGATCGAAAACTGGCTCACCCCAGCCGACAGGTACATTGTCTGCTTGCACCGACACCTTGGCACCAATAGAGTCACCATCCTTGCTGAGCTGATTCATGAATTTCTCAAGCTCTGGCACCTGCGCAGCGTTGGGCCAGAAGAATGGGTTTTTTTCTATCTCGTTCCAGTCAAAGCCTGAGTGATCCAGCTTGATAGGCCCCAGCTGCGACAGATAGCCCCGTATTACCACGCCCCCCATGGAAGGCTGAGCCAGCGCAATCTTGGCAATGGAACCTGCTGCTACCCGCATAGCAGTCTCGCGAGCTGATGAACGTCCACCACCACGGTAATCACGCAGACCATACTTCTGCAGATAGGTATAGTCAGCATGGGCTGGCCGAAATTGCTGCCTGATTTTGTCGTAATCTCGAGAGCGCTGATCGGTATTGCGGATCAATAACCCTATTGGCGTGCCGGTCGTCAAACCCTCAAATACACCCGAGAGAATTTCTACCTCATCGGTTTCACGCCGCTGCGTGGTGTAGCGACTTTGCCCGGGTTTTCGCCGATCCAGATCTCGCTGTAAATCGCTGCTTGTCAGTGGTAACCCAGGGGGGCATCCGTCCACTATGCAGCCCAACGCCGGCCCATGACTTTCGCCAAAGCTTGTGACGCAAAAAAGTTTTCCAAATGTATTACCTGCCATGCGCTAAGTATACAGGTGGCACAGCCGCATTACGAAATCCGCTCTACATCCTGAACATTGCGTAGCTGCCGAATCTTGTCCATCGCCAGAGTTAGCTCATCGGTATGGGAGATCTGCAGTCCCACGGTCATGTCTGCCGTTTGCATCTCTTTGTTGCTCAGCGTGTTCAGCGAAACAACATCAATATCCAGCGACGACAGCATTGTGGATACATCCCGCAGCAACCCGTGTCGATCAATGGCCTTGATATATATTTCCACGTTGTAGCGATCACCGACATCCTCGCCCCAGTCAACCTCAATAAGACGCTCTTGCTCGCTGTCACGCAAATTAAGGATATTGCTACAATCCGCCCGGTGGATGGTGACACCCTTGCTACGCGTGATAAATCCGACGATATTGTCAGGTGGTACCGCTGTGCAACAAGGCGCAATATGGGTCAGTAAATTGCCAACACCACGCACACTCACACCGCCAGCTCGCCGTTCACGCACCACTGGAGTCGCAATCGTCTCAGGCGTTCTATCTGATCGCTCGAGAAGGTGATCGATAGCACCGGCAATCTGCCCCACAGTGACATCGTTTCGACCCGCTGCAACAAACAGATCGTTGAGCTTGTCGAATTTCAAACGTTTGGCAAGAGCTGCAATGCCAATGGAGTTGGTCTTGAAACGCTTCAGCTCTCGATCGACAATGGCACGCCCATCAGTCAGGTGCTGCTCATAGTCCTGATGATTAAACCACGCCCGCACTTTGCTACGCGCACGACTGCCATTGACATACCCCAATGACTTGTTAAGCCAATCGCGGCTTGGACCCGGCTCACGTGTGGTAAGAACTTCAACCTTATCCCCGTTACACAGGATGTAGGTAAGCGGCACAATGCGACCATTAGCTTTAGCGCCACGGCAACGGTGCCCAATCTCAGAATGGATGTGATAGGCAAAGTCCAAGGGCGTTGCACCGTTAGCAAGATCAATGACCTCGCCCTTCGGAGTAAACACATACACACGCTGAGAGTCCAGTTGCTGGGAAAAGCCATCGATCAATTGCTCATCGTCATCGTGCTCTTCAAGTAATTGACGAAGCGCATTGATACTGTGCTGCAAATTGGTATCTACAACACTACCTTCCTTGTAAGCCCAGTGCGCAGCCACGCCGTTTTCTGCATGATCATCCATAGCCCGCGTACGAATCTGAATTTCTACAGGCTTACCGTTTGGCCCGATTACCGCTGTGTGCAAGGAGCGATATCCGTTGTCTTTGGGATTGGCGATGTAGTCATCAAACTCGCGACTAATCGGTTGCCAGATACTATGGGCAACGCCTAGCACGCTATAGCATTGCTGCAGATCATCCACTAACACCCGCACGGCGCGTACATCAAACAAGTCAGCAAACTCAATGCCCTTGGCGTTCATTTTTCGCCAAATGCTGTATATGTGCTTTGGCCTGCCAAAGACATGACAGTTAACGATACCGTGGGTGTTAATGCGCGAATCGAGATCGCTTACAAAGTCCTTGATATACGTCTCACGTGATGCCCGGTTCTCCTCAAGTGCTTTAGCGACCCGTTTATAGGCTTCTGGCTCGACGATGCGAAAGGCAACGTCTTCCAGTTCCCACTTCAACTGACCCAGTCCAAGCCGATTGGCTAGAGGGGCATAGATAGCCAGCGTCTCCTGCGCGATGCTCTTCGCAGACTCCGAATCTGTTTTAACCAGCGTATAAAGCCGCTGCGTACGATAGGCAAGTTTGACAAGTACCACGCGCACATCTTCCACCATCGACAACACCATGCGTCGAAGCGTTTCGGCCTGCGTACCGCTACTGTAGGTATTGATGGTCAATTCATTCAGCCACCGTACGCTGGCGGTCAAGGTGGCAATCTCCTGACCGAAATGCTCGTGAACATAATCGATCGGAAAACGTTCACTGGAGACATCGGTACCCAATAACGCCGATACCAGAATCGGCATGTCTGCACGCATGGACTTCAGTTGTGCGGCTACATGCAAAGCCTCAGGATAGCCCGTGCTCTCATCGCGTATATCCCAGGCATGTTCAACCGCCCGCTTTATTATCAAGGCTTGATTACGGGTAAAGGAATCAGCCAGATAATCTTGAGATGACTGCAAACTGGCAAATGCAGACTCGTCCGCGCTGAAGGCATGCTTCATCGCATTCTACTGCTTGCTAGTTTGCATGTCGTAACGCCACGATTGGAGGTGTGTAAAGCACCTTGCGCGTAGCCAGATAGCCAGCAACTGTAATGCCCAATGCTCCACCTGCAACTCCGATGATCCATAACCAAATGTTAAAATTGAACGGCAGCTCAAAAACGAACTGACTTAGCGACCAGGCTATAAGAGAGGCAAATACCGCCGCCAGCAAACCCGCTATGGCACCGAGTATCGCAAATTCTGCGATGATCGCCTCACGAAGTTGTTGATGCGACGCACCCAGAGCCCGCAACAAGGCTGACTCTCGTATCCGCTCCGCCTGACTACTCTGCACCGCAGCCAGCAACACACAGAAACCCGCCAGAAGTGTGAATAGGAACACATATTCTACCGCTAAAGAGGCTCTGTCCATCAAAGACTTTACGCGTGTGATGATTGCCCCGATATCAAGCGTTGCAATTCCGGGGAACTGACGGGCCCAACCGGTGGTGGCTGACACAAAGTCATCATTGATATGAAAACTTGTCACATACGTAGCGGGCAACCCTGCCAGCATGGCAGGCGACGATACTGCGAAAAAATTAACCTGAAATGACTCCCAGTCCACTTGCCGCCAGTTGGCAACCATAGCAGTGGTTTCCACACCCGCCGTCCTGAATGTCAAAGTATCGCCTATCTCAAAGCCATTCTCCTCGGCCCACCCCTGCTCGATTGACAACAGCGGCTGTGCACTGCCATCTTCCACCCACCACTCGCCCGCAACAATCTCGTTGTGTTCAGGCAATGTGTTGGAAAATGAAAGATTGTATTCACGACGAGCACGACGCTCTTCGCGCTCGGTTGCATCATCATCGAGCACACTCTCGCCATTATGAGCGACCAGCCGCGCGCGCACCATCGGATGTATACCGCTTGTCTCAATGCCTTGAGTTTCCAGTTGCGCAGCGAAACCCTCTACCTGTTCGGGCTGAATATTCACCACGAATACATTAGGCGCATCCTCAGGCAAATCCTGCTCCCACGCCGCAAGCAGATCCACACGCACGATGCTGATCAGCAGCAAGGCCATGATACCCATCCCAAACGCTGCCAGTTGCACAATACTACTGGCTGCACGCCGCTGCAGACCTGCCGTACTCATCCGAAAACGCGGACCGGCAAGTTTGCGCACCGCGTAAATCATGAACCTGCCAAACAAGGCAAACACCGATAGCATCGCCACCACACCCACTACCACTATGCCACTAAGCAGAAAATCACCAGACAACAGAAAAACGATGGCAAACGTTGCAAGTAGACCGAACGATGCCGCTATCCAGGAGCTGCTGTTCAAGCCAGTATAGTCTCGCTGCAGCACGCGCATGACATTGACCCGACCCGCTTTGATGATCGGCAGCAGACCGAACCCTGCCAAAGCAATAAACGCTGTCAACGTTCCAATCAAGGGCGGCATGAACCCCGGTGCGGGTAAATCCAGACCGAACCAGCCCTTGAGTAAATTCGCCAGCACCAATTGCGCAAACCAACCCGCCGCAATACCCATTACCGAAGCCACAAGCGCTATCAATGCAAGGCGCGTGGAAAGCCACACAATAACCTCCGCACGGGTTGCCCCAAGAGTGCGCATGACGGCACTGGCATCTGCTTGCCGAAGCGCAAACTGGCGCACGGCCAATGCAATGGCAGCCCCGGCGAGCAACACCGTAACAACCGACGCCAGCCCCAGAAAACGTTGCGCACGATCAAGCGCACGTTTCATTTGCGGACTGCCATCGCGCACGCCTTGCACACGCACCTCTGACAGATACTGCTCATTCATCAGTTCCCGCGCCTGATCAAGCTCACCCTCAGCACCTGCCATGAGCAAAGAGTAGGTGGCACGACTACCTTCACCCAACAGTGCAGACTTGTCCAGATCGGCCAGATTGATCATGACCCGTGGCGCAAATTCAAACGCGTTCTCACCTCGATCAGGCTCAAACAAAATGACATGAGAGACAATAAAATTCGCTTCACCCAACGTTAATTTGTCTCCCGACTGCAAAGCCAGTGCAGATCTCAACTGAGCATCTACCCAGACCTCTCCGGCCAACGGAGCTCCCTGCCCGACGGCAAGCTCGGTAGCGGGCTGCTCGATACTGGCAAGTCGTATATTGCCCCGCAGTGGGTACAGATCAGACACTGCTTTCATTGCCACCAGCTGCGACTCATCCCGCTCGTTAATAACCACGCTGGGAAAACGAACATGTTGTGCGGTGTCCAGATTCATCTCGGCAACTGATGCTAACAAGGTATCGGGAAGCTTGAATCCCGAACTTGCCACCAAATCAGCAGCCAGTACATCTCCCGCCTGGCGCTCGACCGCACGGCCGATGCGATCAGTGAAAAAACCCACTGCCGTCACCGAGGCGACCGCCACGAGCAATGCCAGTGCAAGAACCCTGAGCTCACCGGCTCGAAGGTCACGCACCAGCGAGCGCACGGCAAACCGGAACTGTCGCATCAAACCTGCGGCACTATCGCTTGCTGGCGCATCTGCTTCAACAGCATCTGCCACTACTGCATTGGAGGATGTCGAATTCATAACTCCTCCAGGCGCCCGTTACCCATTCGCAAGGTTCGATCACAACGCGCAGCCAATGAATCATCGTGAGTTACCAGCACCACTGCTGACCCCAGCTGCTCACGCAATGAAAACATCAGCTCGATAACCTTGTCACCCGTATCGCTATCCAGATTACCCGTAGGCTCATCGGCGAATAACAGGGCTGGTTGAGAGACAAACGCGCGAGCCAGTGCTACACGTTGCTGTTCGCCACCAGACAATTGTAATGGCTGATGCCCTGAACGATGAGCCAACCCGACTTTTTCAAGCATGGCCCTGGCGCGAACGGTAGCATCAATATCCCCGGTGAGTTCCAGGGGCAACATGACGTTCTCCAATGCTGTCAAACCGGGCAACAATTGAAAACTCTGAAAGACGAATCCGACCTTGCCTGCTCGTAGCCGAGCCCGCTGATCTTCATCCATCGTGGACAACGGTTGATCGAGCAGCTCTACCACCCCATCGCTCGGCGTGTCCAGCCCGGCAAGTATGCCCAGCAAGGTCGATTTCCCCGAACCGGATGGCCCGACAATCGCCACAGCCTCACCAGAGTGAATATCGATGTCCAGGGCATGCAGAATGGTTAGAGAGCCTTCCGGTCCGGTCACCGTTTTGCTGATCTGCCTGCCACTGAGCACAGCCTTACCGTCTGCATCTGGGGCACTAATTTGCGTCGCTGGGGTCGGACTGATCATGGTTACTCGCTCAATTCAGGGGGTATTCAGAGAGCTGGAGACAAATCCCCGCCCTTTCGAACATGACAAAGTTAACGCATTTTTTCGCGGTGGGACTGGTACTGACAACTTCAGCCCCCACTTCATTTAATGAGTAACAATGGGGCTTTATTCGAGTTGAACAAGCGATGAGATTGACAACGACACTACGAAATATCCTTATGGGCATCTGCGTAATGGCTGCTATATCGTTACACAGCGCCCGTGCTGACACATTCACAGCCCTCGTAGTCGGTGACAGCATCAGCGCCGCCTACGGGCTACGCGAAAGCGAAGGCTGGGTTGCACTAGCTGAACAACAACTTATTGATAAAGGCCATGATGTGACTATGGTTAATGCCAGCATCAGCGGCGACACGACCGTGGGTGGCTTACGCAGGTTACCCGACGCACTGAAGCGTTTTAATCCTGACCTTCTGATAATAGAATTAGGAGGTAATGACGGGTTACGTGGCTATCCCACCGAGGCTATGCAGAAAAACCTAGAAGACATGGCCAATCTTGCCCTGGCAGCTGACGCAAGAGTGCTGATCCTCGGCATGCTGATTCCATCAAACTACGGACAGGCCTATCTGAAAATGTTCAGTCAGGCCTTCGTTAATGCAGCGGACAATACCGGCAGTGAATTTATTCCATTTCTGTTGGAGCCGATAGCGCAGGATCGCAGTTTTTTTCAATCTGATGGAATCCACCCGACAGCCAAAGCACAGCCACTACTGACTGATCATGTGATGCCAGCCCTTCTGGACATCCTTGAAACTGAAGAGGCACTGTAAATGGCCCGCCAGACAAGCAAGCAATGAATGAAACTCGCCCTCAGGCATTACCGTACAAACGCTCTTCCAGTGTTTTACCACGAGAAAGTTGCCGATAACGCCAACCGTTGTCAGCTAGCAGTTGTAGTAACGCAATACTTGCCTGCATCTCGTTATCCGTCTCAATCAGGTAGTCACCTTGCGAGGTTTTACCAACGCGAAGAACATGCGCAAGCTGCTGACACAAAGGCATAAACACATCCGCAGGAACTGACGGTGCCCTCAACGTCAGCACATCATGATCATGATTGTCATCCGATACCGCACCAAAACTTACCAGCCTGCCTTTCTCAAGATAGATAACAGAACCGCACAGGCGTTCCAGTTCATCAAGATTATGCGAGCTGACAATAAACGTCGTATTGGCAGACTGCTCTTTAACCAGATCACGGATCATCTTTGCGTTTGGTGGATCTATACCGGCAGTTGGCTCATCCAGCAATACAACCGTCGGCGAGCCGATCAATGACTGCGCAATCGCAACGCGTTTACGCATGCCGTGACTCAAATCGGTAGGTTTGGTATCAATCGAGTCCCGCAAATCAACAGTTTCAAGAACACGCAGAATTTCCGCACGAGCCTGCTGTTTATCCAGGCCTTGTAATCGGGCATAAAAGCGAAGCTGACGACCTACACTCAAGCGCGGATCGAGTAAAGCATCTTGAGGTAGAGCAGCCAGCCTCCCACTCAGCTCATGCGAACCCGGTGCATGCCCCAGAATACTTAACTGCCCACTCGAAGGTTGTATAAACCCACAGATAAGACTCATCAGCGTGGTCTTGCCAGCGCCATTGGGGCCGATAAGAGCAATGGGCGCACCCGAATCAAGCTCAAGATTCAAACTCTCCAAAGCTACAGCACTACCATAGCGTTTAGTCAGTGTATCGCAGTGAATCAGGCTCATAAATCACGTTGCCTCATGATGGCGGCACCCACCACTAGCAAGACAACTGTGTGCACGATTGGTATGGGGGCAAGCGATAATGTCTGCCAATCCGACAGCGAACGCAGCTCACTAATCTGAGAACCGGGTAGCGCCCAGTTCAGCAAACTGACATCCGGGAAAACACTTTTCAGATAACTAACCAGAAACGACACCACTAACCAAATAACCATGGCATACAGGGTAGCCTGTCGCGCCGTGCTAGCTAGCACAGACACCAAAGCCATCAGCGCAATGTAAGGTGCAAGCACCAACATGAGATTGACAATAATAACGGGGCTGCTAGCAATGGCCGCTGACAGGTTTTCAGCAGAATTCATTGCCACAATCACAAGCACACTGAACAGAGTAACGAGCACCACCATAAACAGAATCAGTAATTGCCCAATATAACGACCAAAGAAAATCTCCAGTCGACCACAACGCAGCACCAGATACCTCAGAGTTCCACGGGCACGATCAGAGGCGGTCTGGTCAGCCGCCGTCATGATGGCTAAAAACGGCAACAGATAGAGACTGGCTACCCAATACACAGACAACTCTGATGCCGGCCAATGCTGCAACCCTGAGGAGCCGAATTCCGGCAGTAACAATTCTGCAAGCCCTGACTCTGCCAAACCGCCAAAGAACTGCGCCGCTGGCATAACACCGTAAATCAGGACAGCCAGCCAGATAAGACAAAACCCAACAATCGACAAAAGCCCGCGCTTCGTCGAAAACAAACGCAGAACCTCATCTTGGGCGATAACAATCAGTTTCATTGATGACTCTTTGCCAGCTCCATGCCTTGTCAGCCCTACGCCTCTGGCCGCATATGCGGAAACAACACGACATCACGAATGCTGGCAGATGCTGTCAGCAACATCACCAGCCGATCGATACCAATACCCTCCCCTGCCGTCGGAGGCATCCCGTATTCAAGTGCACGAATGTAATCCGCATCGTAGTGCATGGCCTCCTCATCACCCGCTTCCATATCAGCCACTTGCGCCTTGAAGCGTTCAGCCTGATCTTCAGCATCATTAAGCTCAGAGAATCCATTTGCGATTTCGCGGCCACCCACGAACAATTCGAAGCGATCAGTTACGTCAGGGTCTTCATCATTACGTCGTGACAGCGGCGATACCTCTGTCGGGTAGCGCGTAATGAAGGTCGGATCCATGAGCTTTTCCTCGACAGTCGCTTCAAAAATCTCCGTATGAATCTTGCCAACGCCCCACAGAGGCTTTACCTCGATATGCAGCTCGCGAGCAATCTTGGTAGCACCATCAAGCGTAGCCAACTGCTCAGCACTCACTTCACTGTTATGCGCAAGGATGGAATCAAACATACTTAAACGCGTAAACGGTTTTTCAAAATCATACTCCGTAGATCCATCTTCCGAGGCAATGGTGAGCGTACCCACAACATCATTTGCAAGCCCTCTGAACAACTCCTCTGTGGTATCCATCAGGTCGTTGTAATCTGCGTAGGCCTGATAAAACTCTAACATCGTAAACTCCGGATTGTGCCGCGTACTCAAGCCTTCATTCCTGAAATTCCGGTTAATCTCAAATACCCGATCAAACCCGCCCACCACCAGGCGCTTTAAATACAACTCTGGCGCAATTCGCAAATACAGATCCATATCCAGGGCATTGTGATGAGTCACAAATGGCCTGGCAGCAGCACCGCCTGGAATCACTTGCATCATCGGTGTTTCAACTTCAAGAAATTCACGCTGCATGAAAAAATTTCGGACATAGGCAATGATGGCCGAGCGCAGACGAAACCGATTACGCGTCTCTTCAGTGGTAATCAGATCCACATAACGCTGGCGATAGCGAGTCTCCTGATCGTTAAGGCCATGAAACTTCTCTGGCAAAGGGCGTAACGACTTGCTCAGCAACTGAAACGATGCAACCTTGACAGACAACTCACCTGTCTTGGTAACAAACAGAGTACCGCTTACGCCTAGAATATCGCCCAGATCCAGATGCTTGAACTGCTCATAGAGCTCATCACCTAATGTTCCCTGATGAAAAAACAACTGAATGGAGCCGGACGAATCCTGCAAATCAGCAAAACTGGCTTTACCCATTATGCGCTGGAACATCATACGCCCGGCAAGCTCGACAGCTACGCCTTCATCCGCCAGTTCCGCTTTCTCCTTCTCACCATGTTCAGCATGCAAGCGCGCAGCTTTGTGCGTCGGTCTGAAGGTATTGGGAAACGCGTTACCACGACTGCGCGCCTCGGTAAGCTTTGCGCGCCGTTGGGCGATTAATTGATTGTCGTCGTCGCTCATGTATATCTGGCCTGTCTTGATATTTTTGTTGAAAGGCTATAGCCCGGCTTTAAGACTCTCAACGAGAAACTTACTGATATCACCGTCTAGAACGGCTTGTGTATTGCTGGTTTCAAGGTTGGTACGCAAATCCTTGATGCGAGATTGATCCAGCACATAAGAGCGTATCTGACTGCCCCAGCCAATATCCGACTTACCTTCTTCCACAACCTGCTGATCACCCTGCCGACGAGTCAGTTCTGCCTCGTACAATTTGGACTTGAGCTGCTTCATGGCCGTAGCCTTGTTTTTATGCTGCGACCGATCATTCTGACATTGCACCACGATACCACTGGGCTCGTGCGTAATTCGCACAGCCGATTCGGTGCGATTAACGTGCTGACCACCCGCTCCACTGGCGCGGTAAACATCGATACGTAAATCTGCAGGGTTAATGTCAATATCGATATCGTCGTCTACTTCGGGAGAGACAAATACCGCAGCAAAGGAGGTATGACGCCTGGCACCAGAATCAAATGGACTTTTACGTACAAGCCGATGCACACCTGTCTCGGTGCGCAACCAGCCAAAAGCATAATTACCTTCGAATCGAATAGTGGCTGACTTGATTCCCGCTACATCACCGGCTGATGCTTCGATAAGTTCGGTTTTAAACCCCTGACTCTCACCCCAGCGAAGGTACATGCGCAACAGCATCTCAGCCCAATCCTGCGCCTCGGTGCCACCGCTGCCCGACTGGATGTCCAGAAACGCGGGAGAGGCGTCTGCATCGCCGGAGAACATACGACGAAACTCCAGACCCGCAACACGTTCCTCCATTGATGCAAGATCACCGGCTACAGCAGTAACGGTTTCCGCATCGTCCTCTTCGCGTGCCATCTCCAACAGATCAGAAGCATCAACCAGACCGGTATCGAGCGCCTCAATGACGTCTATCGTATCTTGCAATAATGAACGACGCTGCCCCAGCTTTTGCGCATGCTCGGGCTTGTTCCAGACCGTTGGGTCTTCCAGCTCGCGTAGAACCTCTTCCAGTTCTTCCTTTTTGCCGTCATAGTCAAAGGTACCCCCGGAGGGAATCGGCACGCAGCCGAAGATCCTCGATATGCGTCAGATAGGGATTGATTTCTTGCATAGGGAAAGTCTGGTTAATGTCGTTGTAGTGCGGAAGTTTACCGCAAAGCGCAGGCTTCAAGATATTGCACACGTAGTTGCAGGGAATGTGCTCCCCGGAATTCGTTAGCATCTAGTGAATACACCACGCAAACAAGCTTATCTGGAGCTTTCACTGGTTGGTGATTAAACGCAATGGCATCAATACGCTGACCCAAATCCGGCGACTCCAGCAGAAGCTTCAGATGGGATTTATCAGCACCCACCGATTTCTGCGACACGATGCGAAAGATATCATTAAACACCGGAGCCTCGAACTCCTGCCCCCAAGGCATGAATCTGACCAGCAGCATGGCATTGTCCAGTGTTCTCTCATGCTCGCCAAGTGGGCCGTCTGTCAGATACTCCCGTTTACTCTGCTGCCCGTCCAGAACAATTCTGACGGCCTCGTTAAACGCAAGTTTGAACGCATCGAATGTAGCACGTTGCAAGGTCAAGCCAGCAGCCATAGCATGACCACCGAATTTTGTAATCATACCCGGATGTCTGGCAACGATATTCTGTAAAACATCGCGAATATGCACCCCCGGTATCGAACGTGCCGACCCCTTGAGATGATCAGCATCATCGGCCGTGAATACCACAACAGGCTTAAACCTGGCCTCCTTGATTCGCCCGGCAAGAATACCAATCACTCCCTGATGCCAAGTCTCATCCTTGAGGCAGATAGCAAACGTCTCCTGTTCTGCCGTGCCATTCAACTCTAGATTTTCAAGCTGCACAGCCGCTCCATCACGCATTTCACGTTCGATACTTTGACGCGCAACATTTAAAGCATTCAATTGCATGGCAAGCTCATTGGCTGCACCGTCACTTTCACTCAGCAGGCATTGAACACCAACTCGCATATCATCCAGACGCCCGGCGGCATTCAACCGAGGCCCAATACCAAAACCGATATCCTGTGTTGTAATGGTGTCGCTACTTCTCCCGGCAGCCTTCAACAACGCCACCACACCTGGACGAGTGTGCCCAGCGCGAATTCGGCGAAGTCCTTGCTCAACCAAAGTTCGGTTAAGCGCATCCAGCGGCACAACATCCGCAACGGTACCAATGGCAACCAAGTCTAATAGCTCAGTGAGCTTTGCAGCAGCATGCGGATCAGCCAATACTTTCAACCGTGCACGTATAGCCAATAAGGTATAAAAAATAACACCAACACCCGCCAGATTACGGCCCTCAAACCTGCTCCCCGGCAAGTTGGGATTAACGATAGCAACAGCATCGGGCAACACCTCTGGCGCAAGATGATGATCGGTTACTACCACATCAATGCCGTGCTCACGTGCACGCTCAACCCCTTCAACGGACGCCACACCATTGTCAACAGTAACAATAAGCTGCGGCTGAAAATTCTCCTGCGCAAGATCAGTTATAGCAGGCGACAAACCATATCCGAACTCAAACCGACTGGGTATCAGATAATCAAGCTGCCGAAAACCTAGCAGGGCCAAACCAAGTAAGGCCACTACCGTGCTGGTCGCCCCATCACAATCGTAGTCGCCGACAATAACCACTCGCTCGTCATTATCTCGCGCCGACAAAAATCTGCTCACTGCAGCATCAATCATGGGCAATGTGTCAGGTCGAGGAATATCCGCTAATGCAAAATTCAGCTCGTATTGATCACGCACACCGCGTGCTGCCAAAATACGATGAATCAGTGCATTTTCATGCAGAGGCTGCGCGATATCGGGCACGGGCCGCTGCCGAATAGAGACGCTAGAGGTAGTGTCCATCTGCATTCCTTGCCTAGCGTCGAAAGAAATTAACTAAACGCTTCATTAATCTATCAGGCTTTTTTTCAATAGCTGCAATGGTGTGCGCATTGCAAACACCCTGAAGCCCATCCTCAGTCAATACCTGTACCTGCTCAAGTTGCCCATTACTCACCTGCAAGGACAAAGGCTGAAGCCACTGTTGTGCAATGCGTGCAAGCTCACTATCAAGTTGCTGACCATCATCGTTCAACCAAGCCTTGATAAGACTTAAATCGATAACAACCTTGCCGGCATTCTGATCCGCCAGGACAGCCTCTGTCAGTGGTCGATGCGTTATTCCAAGTTGCCTGGCCAATGATTGAGCCTGTAGCTCATCGGAAAAAACCCGGATGTCCTGCTGTTCATCTTGCCGCTGTGGCAGCGGCGCACCACCCCAGAACCAGACACTATTGATCGGCATGAGTCCTCTCTGCTCACGCTGCTGATTGACCGGATGAGTATGCAGCAACATCTGTATTTCCGTCATCAACCGACGCCAGTGAGCCGACCCTTCGCCCTCCGGCAAAAAGGCGGATGCCTTACGATTTGCCAGAAAGGACGGTGGATAACTTTTCAGCGATTCTGCCGACCAACCACTCAAATACCACTCTTTTGGACCTCTGGTAAAAAACGTCAATCCATCTTCTGCAACAAAGGCGTTTAATGCTTCAATCAGAATGGCAGCATCATCATCCGACAGATCGAGCTGATCGGGTGATAGCAGGGTTGCGCTGTTTCTATCAGCCTTTAGGGAAATTGGATCAGCTCGTACTACGTCCTGGCCGATGACTTTCGCAGGTAATGACGCAGCGTCTACCTCCAACAACCCAAGACTGGCGCCAGGCAAATAAGCGCCTCCCTCAGTCTCAATACCAAGCACATGCGCCAGTTGCGCCTGCCAGGGTTGCCGATCGAGATCTTCTGAAAAAACGAATAATGCGAGCGCTTCATCTTGACCGAGGCTACCGTTGACACCAAAGCCAGGTAGCAACAAGGTGACGTTTCTATGACTCATACAGAATTCAGGCTGCCTTTATTATTGAACTCTTCTACTTTCGATAACTCACACAGCGTGAGTCGCCAAATCCGGACGCCGCCGCGTCTAGTCAATCCACCCGCTAACCAGCTGCTACTTCTGCCAATGAAAAACCGCAAGCTTCTCATTTTATTACTCGTGGCGTTAGTAGCTGCATTCTTTATTTTTGATCTTGGACGGTTTTTCAGTCTTGAGTATCTGAAGAGCGAGCAGGCATCCCTCAACGCACTGTACGAAAGCCGCCCCTTCATGGTGATCAGTGTATTTTTCCTGGTCTATGTTGCGGTGACGGGCTTGTCTCTGCCGGGCGCGGCCATTCTAACACTCGCAGCAGGAGCACAATTCGGATTGCTGGTAGGAACTCTTATTGTGTCATTCGCATCGACCATCGGGGCGACTCTGGCGTTTCTGGTATCTCGCTACCTGTTGCGTGAAACCCTTGAAAGCCGGTATGGAGAGAAACTGAAAACCTTCAACCGGAACATTGAAAAAGACGGTGCGTTCTACTTGTTTACCGTTCGGCTGGTTCCCGTTTTTCCGTTCTTTCTGGTCAATCTGGTCATGGGCCTGACTCGGTTGAAAACGGGTGTTTTCTATATAGTCAGCCAGATAGGTATGTTCGCTGGCACGCTGGTTTTTGTAAATGCAGGTACCCAGCTGGCGCAGATCGAAAGCCTCAGTGGAATTTTGTCCCCAGGAATTATTTTATCCTTTGCCCTCTTAGGTATCTTCCCACTCATAGCCAGGAAAATCATCGATATGATCAAGGCCCGAAAAATCTATGAAAACCATCCTAAGCCTGCCAGCTTCGATCATGACATCGTTGTACTGGGCGCAGGCTCCGGCGGACTGGTCACCTCGTTTATTGGCGCTGCGGTAAAAGCCAAGGTTTCCCTAATCGAAAAAAATAAAATGGGTGGCGACTGCCTGAACACCGGCTGCGTGCCTTCCAAGGCCTTGATCAGAAGCGCCAAGCTAATGAACAACATCAAGCAAAGCGAAAAATACGGTGTTCAGAATGCCCATGGTGAGATTGATTTTACCAAGACCATGCAACGTGTTCACGAGGTTATCGCCAAAATAGAGCCGCATGATTCCGTTGAACGTTATACAGAAATGGGCGTTGATGTTATCGAGGGTGAAGGTAAAATCACATCCCCATGGACGGTAGATGTCAACGGACAGACGCTGACGACAAGAAATATCGTCATTGCAACCGGTGGCTCACCCTTTGTACCGCCTATCAACGGACTCAAGGACGTCGAGTACCTCACATCGGAAAATCTCTGGGAGTTAAAAACGCTACCCCGGCGACTGGTTGTATTGGGAGGTGGCCCCATAGGTTGCGAGCTAGCCCAGGCCTTTCATCGATTGGGCAGCGAGGTGACTCAAGTGGAGATGGCTCCACGCATCATGGGCCGGGAAGACGCAGACGTTGCTGACAGCGTACAGCAACGATTTGAATCGGAGGGCATCAAGGTCATGGTTAACACAAAAGCAACAGCGGTTGAAGTCGACGGCGCTGAAAAGACACTCATTTGTGAGCAGGATGGTCAAGCTATCGAGATCGGCTTTGATGAAATCATCGTCGCCGTTGGTCGTAAGGCAAATACCTCGGGATTTGGCCTCGAAGAACTCGACATTAACCTGACTGATAGCGGCACCATCGCTGTAAATGATTTTCTGCAAACCGATTTTCCCAACATCTATGCAGTGGGTGATGTCACAGGTCCCTACCAATTCACTCACGTGGCAGCACATCAGGCATGGTATGCCGCCGTTAACTCATTGTTTGGCATATTCAAGAAGTTCCGCGCTGATTATCGCGTTATTCCTTGGGCAACCTTTACTGACCCGGAAGTTGCGCGGGTAGGCCTTAACGAGACTGACGCTAAAGCTGCCAATGTGGCGTACGAGCTAACGACCTATGGCATCGACGACCTTGACCGAGCCATTGCCGATAGCTGCGATTTTGGCATGATAAAGGTGCTAACCGTCCCGGGAAAAGACAAAATACTCGGCGTGACTATCGTTGGGGAACATGCGGGCGACTTAATCGCCGAATATGTGTTGGCAATGAAACATGGCCTGGGACTGAATAAGGTACTGGGTACTATTCATATATATCCCACACTTTCGGAAAGCAACAAATATGTTGCTGGAAACTGGAAGCGTGCCCACCAACCTGAAAAGCTTCTGTCTCTGGTCGAGAAGTTCCATACCTGGCGTAGAAGTTAGTGCTTCGTCGGTTGGTGGATCCATCAACGTATTTTTTTTAAATTCAAGTTTGACGATGATGGACTACCAGTTTACGAACAGGCACAAAAAAGGCGGCTGAAGTGTGTTGAATACTTCAAAGCCGCCTTTTTACTGCACAGCAGAAAGTAAAATCGTTGTTACTACTTTCGCTTGTACACTCGGACGTAATCGATCTTCAAAGCGGGATTGCTGAATTCCCGTATGTCGTTCTGCGTAGGATAACGCTCACCGCTGGATCTGCCCAAGCCACCAGCACTCTTGGGGAAGTTTGTCCAGTTTCCACCCATCGCCAGGTTGACCATCACGTATAGTTCTTCGTAATCTGCCTGGCCTTCGTACAATTCGCTCACCTTCTGGCCATCTACGAACCAGGTGATCTTGCCAGGCGACCAATCGACAGCATAGACATGATAATCATCACTGAATGGCTTTCCGATAGAGATCTGACCTGAAGGCTTTGGTTTTATGAAATTGGCATCGCCACTATAGTTTCTGGATACGTTCTTGAAGTAATGAAAGGAGTTATAGATAAATTCTGGTGCGTGGCCCAGATTCTCCATAATATCGATCTCGGTTCGCTGTGTTCCTTCCCAGGCACGTCTCTCATGGAACAACCAGAAGGCCGGGAAAGTGCCAACGTGATTGGGTATTTTGATACGCGCCTCGAAGTACCCAAATTTCTGAGAGAACTTTTCATGGGTAGAAATCGCACCTGACAAGAAGGGTTGCTGATGCACGATGTCGTTAAGCTTTCCGTGTGTTCTACGACGTTCTGTATCATTCAGCGGATTCAATGAAGCCTGAATAGTCAAATGGTTACCGTCAAACTTGAACGGGTTGTACACAGGTAGTACATCCCGCTGGTGTTCTGGATCAGGACTAAGAACATTGACGTAGAATTGGTCCTCGCCGTTGATAATACGATATTCAAATCGCTCGCCATTCCACTCGCCGTCCCATCTGAGTTGTGAATGCCATCGATAAGAATTCAGTGAAGTACCCGTAAACTCGTCACTGAATACCAGCTCATAGCCTTCCTTGCTGGTAACCGCCGGGTAGTTGTAAGAAGCAGGGTCGATCAGGCTTTGAACATTAGCGGCATTTGGGTCCCCTCCGCCATTCTGTGCAGGTGGAGGCGCCGGGTCATCATTTCCAGCCGGATCGTTGTCCTGAGTCGCCACTTGCTCTGCAGGACCAGAGCCATTTCCGCTTACAGAGAATTTCAAAGTTTCTGACTGTACGGATCTCTCCCCTGAGTCCTTGACAGCTATGACAGTAGCGGAATGCTGCCCTATCCACATATCTGTCTCAACCCATTCGGGTGTGCTGGCATCGCCCACCACCTGCCCGTCGATTGTCACCTGGTACTTCGCTGCACCTTCAACAGCATTCCACGTTAGTCGAACTTCGCGATCCGCATATTCATTAGCGCCCAGACCTTGAACCGATCCAAACCCCCCAGTAGCAGCAGTGGTAGTAGTACCACGGCTATTTGCTGGCTCACCGCCTGCTCCAGTGACCTGTAAGGTCGCGGTTTTCGATTGAGCCGACTTACGCTCAGAAGAGTCGATGGCCTTGACGGTCATACTATGCCCACCTTTCCACAAGCTATTACTTTCCCAGGACGTACTGTTGGTTTGGCCTGCGAGACCACCATCTACGGTTACCTCGTACGCCTTGGCCCCGGAAACAGCATCCCACTCCCAAGTCACATTGAAGGCAGAGGTTTCAGTACCTCGAGGGTTGCTCGGAGCTCCAAAATCGCCAGATGGTGTTGCTGCAATTTCACCAGCACTGACCGGGGCACTGTCGCTGCTGCTTGTCATCACACTACGGCCGTGAGAGCCAAAGCTAAACGTCTCACTAACTACTATGCTGGCGCTAGACGTGAAAGCGGAATCGCTGCCATCGCCTGCGACCGCCTTAACGCGCATGCGGTGCTCACCTGCGGGCAAGTTGTAACTGAAAAATTTGCTGTCTGACGTGGGCCCCTGGCTCTTACCATTCACAATCACCTCATAGGCTGATGCGCCTGAAACCGGAGACCACTCCCATTTGACGGTGTTTTGACGAACCTCTGTGCCGCGAAGATCTCTTGGAGTGTCAAGAGCCAATGCAGCACCCGCATACATCAGGCACGCAATAAGGATGATTTGAGGCAGCATTATTAGTTTTTTTAGCATTGTCTCTTTTACAAAATTTAAAATCGTTGCGATCAATGGAATACAAGTACGGGTCACCAGCTAACCATACTCATTACAAAACTGACAGAAATGCAATTTTCTTCATGCCACGGAATTGATTCGAAATGAAGCTTTTCCATGGCTTGTTACAAGACGTAATGTAACCTCTGGAACCCGTTGAACTCAAGCCCCTGAAGGTGTTACTGGTACCAATGGTCAAGAATTCTACCGCTCATGGCCTTAAAAGAAACACTCTCCTTCATGAATATTCGTTCATTAACTTTAGGATGGTGAAACACTGTTAGATGCACCCACAAAAACAGTGCCTTTCAAGCCCTAAAGAGGAGCTGTGGCCTGTGATTACAAACCGGATAGAAAACGGGATTGATGGACTCGATTATCAAGAAAAAAACACCGGATCTGCGGCTACTTCCGGGAGATAAGGTAGAGCTCACCTGAGTTTCAGAAGATAAGTTCGGGCTCACCTAAATGAAAGCCCTGACCAAAATCTATACCGATATCCCTGACTGCATCCAGAAGCTTTGGCGTCTCTATAAACTCCGCCACAGTTCTCTTGCCCATCGATTTGCTGATATCGCTGATCGCTCTGACCATGGTCAGGTCCGTGGGGTCGTCGAGAATATTCTTGACAAGCAGACCATCAATTTTTAGAAAATCAACGGGCAATTTTCTCAAAAATGCAAATGAAGACAATCCTGACCCGAAGTCATCGATGCAAAAGCGACAACCCAGGGCTGCGAGATTTTCCATGAATTCGCTGACCTTGGACAAATTGGCAATTGCCGTTGTTTCGGTAATCTCAAAACACAACTTGCAGGGATCAACCTCACTATCCTTTATGGTTTGTATCAGTCGATCACAAAAGGCCGGGTCGATGCACGAACCCGCGGATAAATTGACACTCACTTGCCGAACAACATGCTGCAATGCTGGATTAGACATCAGCCAACGTAGTGTCAAAGCAATAGCGCGTTCGTCCAAGGCCGATATCAATCCATAACGCTCGGCTGAAGGCAAAAACGACTGAGGACTCACCATATCTCCGTCGGGCATCTCCAGACGCAGAAACATCTCGAAACGAAGCCCGTCAGGTTGATCATGCAACGCAATAATTTTTTGTGCAGCAAGACGCAAGCGATTATCTTCAAGCGCCGCATTGATCTCTTCCACCCAGTGAGTCGCAATCTTGCGGTTACTGGCGTTGCCCTCGCCTTCGCGATACACCACGACGCGATTACGCCCTTCGTTTTTGGCGATATAGCAAGCCGAGTCGGCAGCACTAAACAATGACTCAATACTCTCCCAGCGATCATCTACCACAACGAGACCTACACTAAGCCCTACGGTGAAGCGGTTTTCATCCCAGATAAAATGAAAGTTTTCGACTTCATGCCGAATCTGGTTTGCAAGCTTGAGCGCTTCAGCAACACCGCATTTATACAACAACACACCAAACTCATCGCCACCTAAACGTGCCAGCACATCACTTTTGCGCACTAGCGAATCAAATAATTGCGTGAGTTGACGTAACAACTCATCGCCTGCCTGATGTCCACAGGTATCGTTGACAATCTTGAACGAATCAAGATCCATGAAACAAAGCGCGTGCGCTTCTCGGCTCTGGCGTGAAGCCTCTAGCGCATCGCGTAAGGTATTCTCGAAACTACGTCGATTATAGATGCCGGTTAACGCATCATGGTTAGCATGGTAAGCCGTGGTTTCTGCTTGCCTGACCGAGGTTGTCACATCACACCCGACACCACGATATCCCACAAACTGACGAGACCTGTTGAACACAGGAATACCGCTATAACGAATCACCCGTGTTTCGCCGCCTGCCGACCAGCGAAACTCGAAATCCCTGAACGGCACCGCGTCTTGCAGTTGCTGAAGGTGATTCTTCCAGAGCTCATCATCATTCACATTGGCCGGGTGATCAAGCAACTGAGCATGAGTTCGACCAAGAATATGCTCACGCGGAATTCCCAGCACCAGAGCAAGCCCATCAGATACCACCCGAAACGCAAGCTTTGCATCGGTTTCCCAGAAAAAATCGGCTGCAGCGGAAGCGTAATGACGGTAGCGCTGCTCGTTGGAGCGCAAGCGACGCCAATCATCAACCTGCTTTACCGAAAGCGAAGTAATTGAATGATGCCCACCTACAACTTCCGGCACCATCGCCTCCTCTCGTTGCTCGCAGGCTTCATCCACCAGAGCAACTTCAACAAATGACAACAGCAAGGCACGTGAGACACCCCACTGCACATGCGTTGCCCTTGCAATCAGGCGAACCTGATCTCCAGTGCGCGAACGCGCCATCAACGTGACACGATCTCGGGCAGGATCGGAGGTGGCTGATAAATCGGTTGCTGCTTTTTCGATAGCCTTATCGTACTCATCTTGCGGCAAGATATCGGAAACTTGCACATTTTCGATTAGCGCTTGTGCGCTGGCATATCCCATGCAACGAGCAGCATTATCGTTTGCAAACAAAATAGATTGGTCGGCAATGATCAAGCTACCCTGTATACCGTCCGTAACCAACGTCTGGTAATCGATAGCGACTGCCGGTTTTGGAGCGCTGCTACAAGAAGGGCTACTGAGCAGGCGTATGTCAATGCCACGAACATGTTGATCATCAGCGATGATGGGTGTGCGCACAATCATTGCCTGCTCGCACTCACCGCTTTCGCTGGCAGCAGCCAAGTCAATGGCACCGATATCAGCTTTTGCCAAAAAAATAGCCTGACTATCCAGGGCCATTTGCTTGCGCGCAACAAGGCCCGGAAACAGATCGAAATCCGTTTTTCCAATGACCTCATCAGGAGAAGCCAGCCCTACACTCTCGGCGAATGCCAGAGAGCATGCCCGGTAGATAAGCCGCTCATCCTTTAGCGCAACACGATCGCCAGACTGGCCGTCAATAGTTGGACGGCTCAGCATTTTTCGGACAATGCAGCGTTGTTCTCTAGTCCAGTCACAGTTGTTCCCAGCCTGAATATCGTGCCTTTAAGTATAGAGCACCAGCAGCTTGGCAATCGCTATATTACCTACACAAACTGTGGGCTTTTCGTCACATTTTCAATCCAGTACAGCGATACCTTACGCCTGTACTGCGCATCGGTACGGATACGGACGGAGATGCCATAATGCCAGAGAGCCTCCGGAAACCTGAGCTATGAAAAACCAACTTGCTGACCCGATAGTTATCGTTGATGGTGTCAGAACCCCAATGGGAGGGTTTCAGGGTGATCTGTCAGCACTAAGCTCACCCCAACTCGGAGCCTGCAGCATTAGTGCAGCCCTTGCCCGTGCCGGACTCACTGGCGATGATGTGGACGAAGTCTTCATGGGTTGTGTACTACCCGCTGGCCTGGGACAAGCACCTGCCCGCCAGGCCGCACTCGCGGCGGGCGTATCAATCAATGCAGGATGCACCACCATCAATAAGATGTGCGGCTCTGGAATGAAGGCAGTCATGCTCGCCCACGACGCGCTCACGGCAAACAGTAGCAACGTCATGGTGGCGGGCGGCCTGGAGAGTATGAGCAATGCGCCTTATCTGTTACCCAAAGCACGTAGCGGTATGCGCATGGGTCACTCTGAAGTCAAAGACCATATGTTCCTCGATGGGCTTGAAGATGCCTACACCCCCGGCAAACTCATGGGCCACTATGCCGACGATACTGCAACTCGTTATCAATTCACCCGTAAGGCACAAGATGATTATGCCATAGCGTCATTGGAACGAGCTCAACGTGCCATGACATCCGGCGCTTTCAATACCGAGATAACACCGGTCACGATAACTCATCGTACAGGCGACACCATAGTCGACACTGACGAACAACCACCCAAGGCCAATGCAGAGCGTATCCGCACATTGCGCCCGGCATTCGACAAAAACGGCACCGTCACCGCTGCTAACGCCAGTTCAATATCCGATGGTGCAGCGGCACTGGTCCTTATGAAACAAAGCGAAGCCGAGCGACGGGGTCTGAACCCGCGGGCAAGATTACTCGGGCACGCAACCCATGCTCAAGCACCAGAATGGTTTACCACAGCACCTGTATACGCCATTGAAAAACTACTCGCTAAAATCGACCTCAACTCCTCAGACATTGACCTCTTCGAGATCAACGAGGCATTTGCCGTGGTTGCCATGGCGGCCATGAAGGAGCTTGCGCTACCGCATGAAAAAGTCAACGTACACGGCGGCGCCTGCGCACTGGGCCACCCTATTGGCGCATCTGGAGCACGCATTCTCGTCACGTTAATTAACGCAATGGAAAAGCACAAGCAACACACCGGTATTGCCTCACTTTGCATCGGTGGCGGCGAGGCCGTTGCAATCGCCATCGAACGGATTGAATAGCTGGTTAAGCAACGGTGGCTGATAACACACAACCCCCGGCAAGCGAAAGTACCGATCACCAAGCCAGACAACTCGCCCTGCTCGGCATTTTGCTACAAGCCTTACATGTCCTGTTCGGAATTACCGCTATCATCGGTGTACTGGTGGCACATACGAAAATCGGAAGCACACAAGGCACTATTTATTATTCTCACCTTCGATGGCAAATAGCCACCTTCTGGATGGCGTTTGCAGGATACGCCGCTGGGCTATACATATGGACTTCTCAACAATACCCATGGATGACTCTGGCAGTATTGGCATGGGTTATCTACCGTCTTATAATCAGCCTTCGCTACTGGCGCAAATCGGCCGCCATTGACCGAATAATGTAACAAAAACATCGAAACCATCTCACTATGAGTTACCTGAGCATCCAAACAGACACTCGTGGCGTTACAACGATAACTTTCAACCGCCCCGACAACTACAACGCCATGAATCGAGAATTCATGGACGAGCTCACACAAGCTCTTGGAGAGCTACCGGACAACACACGTTTTGTTGTCATCGCAGGACGCGGAAAACATTTTTGCGCAGGTGCTGATATCAACTGGATGAAACAATCTGCACAGCTCACGTTCGAGCAAAATCATGAGGACACTATGGCGTTGTCCAATATGCTGCAGACACTGGATACACTTCCCTACCCCACCATTGCCAAAGTGCACGGCGCAGCCTTCGGCGGAGGCACAGGTATCGTCTGCTGTTGTGACATTGTTGTAGCGTCGGAAGATGCCAAATTTGCTTTTACTGAAGTCAGACTGGGCATTGTTCCAGCCACTATCAGCCCGTACGCCCTTGCCGCTATTGGCGCACGCAGGGCCAGACGCTATTTTCTGACCGGCGAAAAAATAGACGTACTGGACGCCTACCGTATAGGTCTTGTGCACGATGTATGTTCAACCGACGATCTGAACAACCGAGTAGAAGAAAAAATATCAGCCCTGCTTAACGGTGGACCAGCAGCGCAAAGCGCGGCTAAAAAACTCATTGTGGACGTTACCGGAGCTAAGGTAGATGACAAGCTGCGCGAGCAACTCGCCTCGCGGCTTGCAAGCACCCGAACCAGTGACGAAGCTCAGGAAGGCTTGGGGGCATTTCTGGAGAAACGCACCCCGAATTGGAAGTGATGGTCCGTGAAATTATCAGGCGAGCTATTTGGACTCCATCGCTTCGTCGAAACATAGCCCCGCCTTCTCTTCGGTAAAACCCGCATCATCAAAGACTTGCTTGGGACAGGACTCAATAGCAGCATTGTCAAGCTCCTGCGGGTTAATCTCTTCAGGCAATGGCAACAGACATTGCTTGATAGCTTCTTCAGACAAGTCCTGACAAGCATTCCCTACAAATCCCATGCACTGCGTAAATTCAGGGGATGCGCAGAGCACCGCGTATTGACTGCGCGCCATGTTTTCCAACAACACGCGTGGAATTTTTTCGTCGGACTGGGCATGAGCTGTGTTGAAACTCAGGCCTGATAACAGCATTAACGCCGAGATGCCTTTGATCTGATCTAGGTTCATGTATTGGCTCTGATGGATGAACGATAAAACTGACAAGAGCCATTAGTTTAACCTTGTTTCTCTCTGAGCTGCGTTATGCAAACCGAGCCCATGTTATCCCGGACAGTCAGTACCAAAAGTATAAGTAACCATTCAGGCTCTACTCTCCACCGACTTCAACACGCAGGAAAATTAACCGCTATACCACCAAGCGATGTTTCCTTGTATTTGTGGTTCATATCAAGCCCTGTCTGACGCATGGTTTCAATGCAATTATCCAGGGGCATAAAGTGGGTTCCATCACCACGAAGTGCCAATGAGGCAGCAGACACCGCCTTGATAGCACCCATGGCATTACGCTCAATACAAGGAACCTGAACAAGCCCGCCAGCCGGATCACAGGTCATGCCCAAGTGATGCTCGAGTGCAATCTCGGCTGCGTTTTCTATCTGCTCGTTACTGCCGCCCAATGCTGCACACAAACCCGCCGCTGCCATGGCAGACGCCGATCCGACCTCTCCCTGGCAACCAACTTCCGCACCAGATATTGACGCATTGTGCTTTATCAGTCCACCAATCGCCGCCGCGGTAAGAAGGCAGTCCACAACGCCTTCCTCCGTGGCACCGACACAATGATCCTGGTAATAGCGAAGCACGGCAGGCACAACGCCCGCCGCACCATTAGTTGGTGAGGTAACCACCCGCCCACCTGCAGCATTTTCCTCATTAACCGCCATGGCATAAACGGATAACCAATCGTTCTCCGCATGCGGTTGAACAAGATTTTTACCACGCTCAGCCAGCAACTGCTCATGAATAGCTCGAGCACGTCGTTTAACCTTTAGCCCCCCGGGCAAAATCCCCTCCATCCGCAGCCCACGATCAATGCAGCTGTTCATTGCAGAACGCAACGTCACTAGACGCTCAGTCAGTGATTCTTCATCCCAGTGCGCAACCTCATTGGCGCGTTTCATCTGAGAAATACTCAATCCGGACGCCTGACCCATCGCCAGCATCTGCCTGGCGGTACTAAACGGAAACGGGTAATCGTGATCTCGCATGTCAGCAACATGCTCATCGGTTTTCTCATGCAGGGTCGCGGCTAGCTCCTCATCATTAACCACAAACCCACCACCAATCGAATAATAGGTTTCCTGCAAGACAAGCCTGCCCGCCTCGTCGATTGCCTGAAAAATCAGTCCGTTGGCATGGCCCGGTAAAGAGGGGCCATAATCGAACACCAGATCGGTCTCAGGATCAAAGACCATAGGAGCCAGGCCGTCAGGCTCGATAACCCGGTTTTGCCGCACCTCGCTTTCCAGTCGAGCGGCGTCGTCAGGATTCAGCGAATCGGGAAGCTGGCCAATCAAGCCCAATATAACCGCACGGTCCGTTGCGTGCCCTTTACCCGTAAACGCCAGGGAGCCATGCAAAGTGACATGAATGCGATGTGCCCGACCATGCTGTCGTAGCGATTCCAGAAACCGTGCGGCCGCTGTCATGGGGCCCATTGTGTGGGAACTGGACGGGCCAATGCCAATCTTGAATATATCGAAAATACTCAGAAACATCAGTTGTCACCCTCCGGTAAAAAACGGATTGTGACAGGGAAGCATGGGCTTGGTGAAATCTTTATCCCAATTGTCGAATTTGTGGGTATACATGTCGTTTATCCCTAACGTCTCGTACAAGCAGACATGAATACACTCAAGAACAAGAAATACTGGCTATTCGATATGGATGGCACACTGACCAACGCAATGCACGATTTCGATGCCATGCGTACTACACTTGATCTGCCCTCCGGCGTGCCGATTCTGGAAGCACTCGCGGCCATGGATCCCGAACAGGCAGCCATCAAGCACCGGCAACTGGATGAAATGGAGCTGCACATGGCGGCCGACGCAACGCCGCAGCCCGGCAGCGCGGAACTGCTTGAGCATCTTCGACAAACAGGCGCAAAGTTAGGCATAGTTACTCGTAATGGTCGTAAGATTGCAGACGTTACTTTAAAGGCTTGCGGACTGGCTGCGTTCTTCGACGATCAACACGTCATAAGCCGTGATTGCTGCACAGCCAAACCCGATCCGGCAGGGATAAACCTGGCCTTGTCACGCATGCGGGGTGAAGCCGAAAACGCTGTGATGGTTGGCGACTATCTGTTCGACCTTCAGTCAGGTAACAGTGCGGGCACAGCAACCGTGCACATGGACGTCAGCGGAGAATTCGCCTGGCCAGATATTACGGATGTCCGTGTCAGATCACTGTCTGAACTGCACGAACATGTGGTTTAGGGTGTCTTGTCTTGCTGCTTAATTGGCTGCTTGTATGACTGCGTAACTGCCTGCATAACTGCCTGCTTAACTGCCTGCTTGAGTAGCACCAAGGATAACCACTTTCACCCGATCGGCTTGAGCCTTGTTCAATTTGCGACCTGTCTCAACCAATCGGCGCTGCCCAGGCTGTACCACGCCCCTGACACCAATGCTCTGCTGTGCGGCACCACCTGCCGAAACACCCAATCTTATATTGCCCATAGGCTTTGAAGTTTGATTGATAACTTCAATCACAAACTCGCCGCTTCGGTTTAGCCCCTGTCTGACCAACAGACTGGTGTTCGCAGCATTAGTGCTTGTGTCAGGAGCCAACCGCATCAGAGCTTGCCGAGCACGCTTACCTTCACTATCACCCGCCTGAGCCGCCATTGAATAATACCGCCTTGCAACCTGTGACTTGCCCTCACGTTCGGCAACCATACCAAGCCCTAACTGAGCAGTTGCCGTGGGCAATAGTCTGACGCTGCGTGCGTAATCTGCCTGCGCTGCCTTGAGATTATTTTGTGCCTCACTGATGCGTCCACGCTGCACGTAGTTATAAAAATAATCGCTATTCAGCGCAATGGCTTTATCGTAAGAGCCCCTCGCCCCTTGAAGGTTTTTTTGCGACAATGCGATATCGCCGGCAAGTGAATGGAACAACGATTCTCTGGGCTCAATTTTTATGGCTGTGGCCAAAAGCTGAGACGCCTGGCGCAGGTTGCCGTTTTTAATAGCAAGCTGGGCCTTTTGATGCGCTTCGTAAGCATCCTGTTTTTTAAATAGCGTTGCCATCGCCTGCTTGTACTTCTTCTCTCCCGAGATGCCACCCTTGGGCAACTTTGCAGCTGTCTTGATATTCTCCACAACACGTTTTTGCGATGGCGGATGACTGGCAAACAATCGGGTCAAGGAATTGTTCGGACTACCCTGTGAAAGTCTGAGAAATGTACGTTGTAAGCCTACCGCTCCCTGCGGATCAAAACCTGCTCTGGCCATGTATTCCATACCGTATCGGTCTGACTCCAGTTCAGCACCCTGCCCGTACTGACTGTTGATTATCTGCGCCCCCACCGAGGAGGCTAGCTGAGCCACTTGACCGTCGTAGCCATTTTGCTGCGCCAGGATAGTCGCCGTCACTACTCCCAGTTGCAAACCCATACCCCTTGTCTGACCTTTCGCACCATGCTTGGCGGCAGCATGCACAATTTCATGCCCGAGAACTGCCGCAAGCTCAGCCTCACTCTGCAGCTCTACCAATAGCCCCCGGTTGATACTAATCTTGCCACCTGGCAAGGCCCAGGCATTAGGCGTTGAGTCATTGATGACGTTGAATTCATATGGTAGCTTTCGATCACTTTTCGCTGCAAGCTTCATCCCCACCGAGCGCACATAACTTTCCACTTTCGGATCAGCCACGTAATCGCCCCCTTGTTGCTGCCGCAAGGGAAGATACTGCTGCGCACCTATTTGCAGCTCCCAGCCCTCGTCCACCAGCAATAAATCCTTCTTGCCGGTAACCGGATTCTGAACACAGGCAGAGATAGCAATGACACTCAGAAAGCTTGCGATAAAACTCATGAGCGGACGACGCCCGATACTGCACTTTGTCACAATAATTTGCATTGAATAACAGTCCTGTTTGTACGTTTTAATGCTGGTGACCGCCAGCCCCATGTGCATGACCGTGCGCCTGCTCCTCATTGCTAGCCTCACGTACGCTAACAACCGCTACGTGAAACGTCAGATCTACACCTGCCAACGGGTGGTTTATATCAATGTCAAGGTTGAATTTACCAACGTTGATTACTGTAGCAGGACTAGGACCCTGCTTACCGCGCAATGTAATTATTTGCCCGGCAGTGAACCTCTGCTGTTTTCCGCCATCTATCTTTTTACGAGAGATTCTTTTGACACGCTCTGGATAGTGACGACCATACGCTTTTTGGTGCGGGATGGTCAGTGTGAAATCGTCACCAGCCGCTTTGCCAACCAAAGCATCCTGCAATGCCAACAATACGCCTCTTTCACCCTGTAGACACAACACAGGATCGGTGTGACGCGAGGATTCGAGCTGATGACCTTCCTTGTCAAACAAATCGTAGTGAAAGGCAGTAACCATACCGGGACCTGCCTGCAAACTGGCCTCAAGCGAAGTCGTACTCATTCGTGTTACTCCACCGTCATCATATTGAATCTCAAGTACCAGTCAGAACATCACTACAGACCGTAAACTGTCTACATGATACCGCAAACTGCCATAGTTAAAGTCGTATGAAAACACCACGGTACCGCCATTTCTCCCACTGGATAGTCATCATTGTGCTAGCTGCAGTTGCACAAGGATGCACCAACAGCAAATGGGTCATATCACCTCTCTACAACCGGCTTGATGACAGGATCAGAGACGAGTTCAACAAACTGGGTAACTACAACGACCAACAGACTGCAGCATTTGAAGCAAGCCTTGGTACTTACCATGTATGGCATCGTCAATCAGAGCTGCCTCAATACGCCGAGCTGTTAACAGAGCTGGCGGGTTCCATCGCAAGGTCTGACACCAGCGCCGGCAATATTGAACAGTGGATGACAACCGCCGAGCAGCATTCTCTGCTAGCGCGCAAATGCCATCCCATAAATTTCTCGTTCGAACTAATGAAATCGCTGACGGACGAACAACTGACGTTCATGGAAAACAGATTCAGGAAACAACAGAAAAAAAACCGGGAAAAATACAGGAACATAACTGCCGAAGAGCGAGTTGAACGCCGAGTAAAAAATGTCGCCAAATGGGCAGGCCGTATAGACGTTGACATCACACCCGCGCAACGCGCCATGCTACTTAGCACGTTTAAACGTCAGGTCAGTATGCGTAACGAATACTACGAATTATCAGCAGATTGGAATAAACAGTTTTTTATCCTGGCGCGCTCGCAAGACAACCCGGACTATGATCAAAACATGCGTGATCACCTGAACCGACTCTGGCATCTACTCGAAGATGCATACCCCGAACAGTGGCAAGCAAACAGAGACCTGTGGGAGGAGACAGGATTGCGTTTTGCGCAAAGCATGACAGAAGAACAACGCCAGACCATTACCTCATGGTTGACAAAAATGGCATCGACCTTAGTAGAGATTTCAAAAGACGAACCATCATTCAAGATTGTAAACGACCCATCTATTGGCTGCCTGGTAAATCCTGAGAAGACATGATCATCGCCTGGCGATGGGCGGCAAACGCTGCGACAATATTTTTAGTGTCATGCAAGGTCCGAAGCCTTGCGAACAAATCGTTAGCCTGCGAATAGGTTCGCTTCAAATAAGCTAACCATTGCTTGGTACGATTGCCGATATGCCGGGGGCTATGACAATCCGAGCGCAAAAACTGCGCCTCAACCAAATGCGAAATATCAATCCATGCCATAAGCTCCAGTGTCTCACCATTCTCAAACGCCCTGATACGCCTGGCAAGATCAGGAGCAGCCAGCGCACTTCTGCCCAACATGACATGCTTACAGCCACTTTGGACACGCGCATTTCGCGCATCAGCAATGTCCCAGATTTCACCATTGATATATGTATTGGCAACACCCTCGTGCATGACTGATCGCACTGCTGACCACCAGGCAGGTGGCTTATATCCATCGAATTTAGTGCGGGCATGAATCGCAAGCTCAGTGGCCCCTGCCTGCCTGATCAATCGGACAATCTCCGGCAAAGCATCGTGGTTGTCATATCCGAGGCGAATTTTTGCGGTTACTGGAATACGCGCGTCAACCTCATTGCGCACAGCCTCAACGATCGCCCCTACCTGAACCGGATCGCGTAACAGTATCGAGCCGCCCATACTATTATTCACTGTCTTGGCCGGACAACCAAAATTCAGATCAACACCTTTGGCTCCCAGTGCCACCGCACGCTTTGCATTGCTAGCCAGCGCGTGCGGATTACTCCCCAGCAGCTGCGTATAAACCGGTACACCGGACTCGGTGCTTCCATCCTGTTCAAGCTCCGGACACACTCGCAGAAACACCTTTTCGGGCAAAAGCACATCGGTCACACGAATGAACTCGGTCACACAACGATCATAGCCACCGATACCCGTCAGAAGCCTGCGCATCGGCGCATCGATCACACCTTCCATAGGCGCCAGCACCACTCGCATATAATTGAACCACCGATAAAACACCAAGCGTACACTATCAATGCTTTACCACACAGCCCTTACACGCTCTACACTGCTCACAATATGCAAATTGGCTATACCTACACTCTGCCCGTGCTGGAACGCTACCAGAGCTCACTCACTCTGGATGGCGGCGAACTCGGGCACCTGCCGCTACCTATCAAGGAGGCAGGTAATGCCCAAGCAGGTGATTGCCTTGAAGCGTTCATCTATACAGATTCTCAGGGCAAACCGCTGGCCACTACGCGCAAACCCTTTGTGCAACGCGACCAATGCGCCTCTCTGAAAATCATGGACATCACCAACGCCGGCGCTTTCCTCGATTGGGGGCTGGAGAAAAACCTGCTCCTGCCTTTCGCAGAACAACGCAGACCCGCAGAGGTTGGCAGATTTGAAAGTGTCCTGGTCTATCTGGACAATAGCGGCAGACTTGCCGCCAGCAGCCGCCTCGACCATCATCTGCCAGAGACAGCAACAGACTATCGCCCCTGGCAACCGGTATCACTACTAATCTATCAACGCACCGACCTTGGCCTGAAAGCGGTAGTTGATAACAAGGCACTGGGCTTACTGTACAAAGATGAAATTTTCAAGCAAGTGCGCGTCGGTGATACACATTCAGGATTCATCAAACGCCTGCGTCATGATGGTCGAATTGATCTGGCCTTACAGCCACCCAGTGAGCAACTGCAACCCGACTTGACGGAAGAGATCATCGCCTATCTGAGAGATCACGATGGCGTTTGCGAGCTCAGCGACAAAAGCTCACCTGATGCAATACAGGCCATCTTTCAGGTAAGCAAAAAGAACTTCAAAAAAGCCTTGAGTACCTTGTACAAGGAGCGTCGTATTGTTATCCACCCCGATCAAATCACACTGGCAAAGCCGACAGACTAATGGCCATTCAATGGTTTCCCGGGCATATGCACAAAGCCCGCAAGGAGATGGCCAAAGTGCTCCCGGAGATCGATGTTGTATTGGAAGTACTCGATGCGCGCATCCCGTGGAGCAGCGAAAACCCGATGCTGGCTGAGATCAGCAAGGAAAAACCGCTCTTGCGAGTGCTCACCAAAGCAGATCTGGCCGACCCGGAAATGACCTCACAATGGCTAGCTGTGCACAGCCAATCCAGTGGTCAGGATGCAATAGCCGTCTCTACGGCCAACCCGCAAACTTACAAGGAAATCCTCAGCCGCCTCATAGCTTTCTACCCCGATGACACTACCGAGCGTCTTAAGCCTCGTGTAGCGATGGTTGTCGGTATACCCAACGTCGGTAAATCCACCCTTATCAACAAGCTAACTGGCCGAGTCATTGCAAAAACCGGCAACGAACCTGCAATAACCAAACGCCAACAGCTTATCCCCCTGACCGAGGGCTGGTCGCTACGCGATACACCGGGCGTACTCTGGCCAAAAGTCGACAACGAAGCCAGCGGCTTTCGTCTGGCCGCCACCGGCGCTGTGCGCGACACCGCTATGGACAGCGCCGAAGTCGCCACCCACTTGCTGGACTATCTCAACGAATCCTATCCCAATGAAGTCAGAGGACGCTATGGCGAAAACCTCAGCATCATGCAGAGCGTCGAGACACTGGAAGAAATCGGCCGACTACGTGGATGCCTCGGGGCTGGCGCATTGGTAGATTTCGACCGTGCGGGTCGGCTGCTCTTGCAAGAATATCGTCAAGGCCTGATCGGGAATATAACGTTGGAAACACCTCAAATGCGCGAGCGCGAACTGGCCGAGACCGAACAACGCATCGCTAAAATCGCCGCAAAACGAGAACAGCGTCGCCAGGCTCGCAAGAAGTCAAAGCGGACCTAGAGCCTGTCCGAGCCCCAGCGCTTGATAGCCGACTTGTGAACTACCCTTCAGCACCGCTATTAAGCCATCATTCAGCTCTGCCAAATGTGATCTCTAACCCTCCGGCGTAACCCCCATCGCAGTTAATTTAGTTACACGCCAGCAATACATCCTATCTGGCGCATCGATTAGCAAAAGCAGAAATATATCTGCGAGCGAGAGTGTCATGAGTGTCATCAAACAGGGGATTGTCGTCATCGGTCTAGCCGCCATAGTTGCCATACAAGGCTGCTCATTGGCTCCGGTACTACCCGATCCCGAACAAAAAAACGCGGCGCTAGAGCGCTGGAATCGCTGTCTGCAGCGGTTTGAATCCAATATTGGTCATTTTTGCGATGGACACAGACGTGATGTCCTGGCTGTTTACCCTGCACATCAGGAAAACCAGGTAGACGCACTACTCAGTCAGCAGAGCCGAGTGCAACGCGCCTCAAGTCTGTTAAATTCAGCCATTGGTTACACCATGGACGCCTCTAGCACCGCAAATCAGGACACCCTTATGAGCGGTGGAAGTAGAGCAGAATAAGTCGATCTGTGAGATAGTCCGTGGTTGACCCTTCGAACCTAAGAAACGGCAGGAAACGATCGACCCATGACTCGAATTTTAACCACTAAAAGAACCCTTGTAGCGACAGCCACTGCAGCACTTCTGGCCTGCTCAATGACAGGTTCTGTCTTCGCCCAAGACGACAAACTGGCTACTGAAGAAGCGAAAATCAGTTACGGACTTGGCATGATGATCGGCGAGCGTGTACTCGGCCAGTACGGCGAGCTCGACTACGACCTCCTCGTCGAAGCCATGAAAGCGCAACATGCAGGTGAAGAAACTCTCATCAGCATGGAAGAGGCGCAAATGGCTCTTCAAGCTCAACAGGAAGAAGCTGCAGCTGCGGCTTCTGCAGAAGCAAGTGCAGCGGGCGAAACCTTCATGGCTGAGAACGCTGCTCGTGATGAAGTTACGGTTACAGAAAGCGGCCTGCAATATGAAGTACTGACAGAAGCTGAAGGTGAAAAGCCCACTGAGGACAGCACTGTGAGCGTGCACTACGTTGGCACGCTAATGGACGGCACTGAGTTCGATAGCTCTGTTGCTCGTGGTGAACCTGCATCCTTCCCTTTAACAGGCGTCATCCCCGGCTGGACAGAAGGCTTGCAGTTAATGAATGTCGGCAGCAAGTACCGCTTCGTAATCCCTTCCGAGCTGGCCTACGGTGATCGCGGTGCCGGCCAGGCAATCGGACCCGGTGAGACATTGGTCTTCGAAGTGGAACTTCTCGAAATCAAGTAAGACTTTTTAACGACCCGGCAAGCGTCACGATGCTTGCCGGTCTGTACCCGTAACACTGCGCTGTGACGTCTCCCAGCCATCAGCAACCCACACCGGCACATCGTCCACTGGCAGGTGCTTGCCCAATATCAAATCAGCCGCCCGCTCCCCTACCATCATGCTGGGCGCATTCAAATTGCCATTGGTAATGGTAGGAAAAATCGAGGAGTCAACAACTCTTAGCTGCTTCACTCCACGTACGCGACACTGCCCATCCAGTACCGCCATCGGATCGTTATCTGCGCCCATCTTCACGCTACACGATGGATGATAAGCACTCTCGACATTGGCCCGCACCCACTGATCAATAGCAGCGTCAGATTCAACATCCATACCTGGCTGTATCTCATCACCCCGAAACGGTGCTAACGATTCCTGCTGCAAGAGCTCACGGGTAAGACGAATGGTGTCCCGCCAATCCTGAATATCCTGCTTGTCCTGCAAATAGTTAAACTGGATTTGCGGTGCATCAAACGCACTACCGGAACGAATTGCGATCGAACCTCGACTTTGCGGTTTGTTAGGCCCCACATGCACCTGAAACCCATCGCCCGCGAAGGCGGCACGCCCGTCATATCGCATGGCGCCTGGTAAAAAGTGATACTGAATATTCGGCCACTTCAGCCCTGCACGCGAACGAATAAATCCACAAGACTCAAAATGATTGGTCGCGCCAAGCCCCTGCCTGGTCAATACCCAACGCGCCCCGATCAAACCCTTGCGCCACCACGACAAATGCCGATTCAGTGACACCGGCTGCTTGCACTCATACTGAAAATACACCTCCAGATGATCCTGCAAATTAGCCCCAACACCCGGAGCATCCAGCTTCACAGCGACATCAGCCGCTTTCAAAACCTTGCCAGGACCAATACCCGATCGCTGCAAAATCGAAGGCGACCCAATAGACCCAGCACTGAGAATAACCTCCTCCCGGGCATACGCCCTGAGATATCGCCCCGACGTCCGATAACTCACACCCACGGCTATGTCGCCATCAAACAACACCTGATCGATTGTCACACGAGAAATAATTTTCAGATTATCCCGTTCGGCAGCCGCCCCAAGATAGGCACGCGACGACGAAGCACGCTCACCTTTATCCACTGACATATGCTTCTGCCCGAACCCCTCCTGCTGATACCCGTTAAAGTCAGCAGTAAACGGATAACCTGCATCCTCACCAGAACTGATGAACGCCTGATACAAAGGATTAAGCTTCATATCGTTCCCGGCATTAACTCCTACCGGACCATCACCACCACGGTACAGATTCTCACCGCGATACCAACTCTCCATACGCTTGTAATAAGGCAAGCAATTAGCGTAGTTCCATCCCGCAGCGCCTTCATCCTCCCACTGATCGATATCGTGAGCATTACCGCGCACAAACGCCATGCCATTGATAGATGAAGAGCCACCCAAAACCTTACCGCGCGGACAATCCAGCTTGCGTCCATCAAGCCCCGGCTCAGGCTCAGACTCAAACCCCCAATTGAAAGTATCCATGTTCATCGGAATAGACAATGCCGTAGGCATACGAATAAACAGACTCCTGTCAGAACCACCCGCCTCCAGCAATGCAACTTTGATACTTGGATCCTCAGACAGCCTTGCCGCCAGCACACAGCCTGCCGAGCCTGCACCTACAATCACATAATCAAAGCGACTCATCAATTACTCCCATGATTCATCGGCGGCGTGCGTACTCGTACAGGCACGCGATTGTTTGCTTCCACTTCATTCAAATCCATGTGATTACGCATGAATTGCTCGGAGGCATTCTGCACAGGCTGGTAATCCCAAGGCGTGTACCGCCCCTGCCTCAAGGCCTCATAACAAAGAATACGACGTTGCTGATTCTCACGAACATCATCATCCAGCGCATCAAGACTCCATCGCGAATCCAGCAGGCCCTGAAAATGCGCAAGCCTCGTTGCATGCTCTGCCAAGCCTGCCAGATTAACCAACTCACAAGGGTCAGATTCAAGATCAAACAACTGCACCGGATCATCTGCACAATAAATAAACTTCCAGACACCTTGCCTTAACATGATCAACGTAGATACAGACCCCTCAGCCATATACTCACAAGCGACTAACCGATCTGTTGCCTCGTCACCCATCGCAGCAGGCACCAGACTTTGCCCATCCAAAGCTACTGCCAGCTCACTTTCATCAACCCCTGCCAGCTCCAGTAAGGTAGGTAACACATCCATAGCCGAGGCAGGCATAGACACATTACGCGGCGCAAATTTATTCGGCGCACTATTGTCTGGCGCGCTATTGTCTGGCGCGCTATTAACCGGCGCAACATTGTCCGGCACACTAATGGACAAAGCAATACGCCCGGCCCCTTCAAAAAAATTCATCTTGTACCAGAGCCCGCGCTCACCCAGCATATCTCCATGATCTGATACAAACACGACAACGGTATCGTCACGATGACCACACTCGTCCAATGTATCCAGAAGCTCACCCACCTTCTCATCCAGATAACTGATGTTGGCGCAATAAGCCCGACGAGCGTTCCTTACATCGTCATCCGTGACATTGAATCGATCAGCATCCACTGCATTGAAAATACGCTGACTATGCGGATCACGCTGCCTTTCACCCAGTGGGCCAGTAACAGGTTCAGGAATATCAACCCCCTCATACAGATCCCAATATTTTGGTCTGGCCGTATACGGATCATGCGGATGCGTAAAACTCGCCGTCAGACAAAACGGCCTGTCATCCTTGCCCCTTGCAATATTTAGCAAACTACGCCTGGCGTGATAAACCACTTCATCGTCATACTCTAGTTGATTGGACGTATGCGCAACCCCCGCCTCAGTCACTGAGGACAAGTTGTGATACCACCAGTCGACACGCTCAAAAGGTACCCGCCAATCTGGTGTCCAGCCAAAATCTGCCGGATAAATATCGGTGGTAAAGCGATCCTCAAACCCATGCAACTGATCAGCACCGACAAAGTGCATCTTGCCACTTAACGCCGTGTAGTAGCCAGCACGACGTAAATAATGCGCAAACGTGGGCAAATTGGAGGGGAATTCCGCAGCATTGTCATAAACTGTAGTCCCGGAAGGTAGCAAGCCCGTCATAAACGAGGCCCGCGCCGGTGTGCACAGCGGACTGGGCGAATAGGCATTACTAAAATTTACACTACGCTTGTGCAAAGCCCGAAGATTAGGCACCTGTAAAAACGGTGCAGGTCCATCATCCCAAAACGTGCCGGTCAATTGATCGACCATCAAAATCAGAAAGTTAGGTTGCTTGTTCATGGCTGCCTACTTCGTACCAAAAATCCGATCGCCCGCATCACCCAGTCCCGGCACAATGTATCCATGCTCATTAAGCTTCTCATCTACAGCCGCCGTAACAACAGGCACATCAGGATGCGCCTTGTTAAACGCCTTGATACCTTCAGGCGCTGAAATCAGACAGACAAACCGCATATCTTTCGCACCACCCTGCTTTAACCTTTGAACCGCAGAAATAGCTGAATTTGCAGTAGCAAGCATTGGATCGACAACAACGATCAGCCGATTCTCCATATCAGCAGGCACCTTGTAGTAGTACTCCACCGCCTCCAGGGTATCCGGATCACGATACAAACCCACGTGCCCCACACGGGCGGACGGAATAACATCCAGCATCCCGTCAAGCATCCCGTTACCCGCGCGCAAGATAGAAATAAACGCAAGCTTCCGGCCATCAAGCATCGGTGCATCCATACCCTGCACCGGTGTCTCAATAGCCGTCATTTTCAAGGGTAAATCCTTTGTCACCTCATAACAAAGCAACCAGGATATCTCACGAAGCAAAGCTCTGAAAGCTGATGAGGATTGCTCCTTACGACGCATCAACGTCAGCTTGTGCTGAACCAGCGGGTGTCTCACAAGAGTGGCTACAATGCCCTTATCCTGAAGGTCCTGTTCGGTCAGCATGGCTTTCAATCTCCGTTAAAGTGCAATAGCAATAGATAGTGTGTGTACGACTTAACCAGCCAGTTTTTTATAACGCACACGCTTGGGCTGCGCGGCGGCATCACCTAGACGCTCACGCCGATCGGCTTCATACTCGGTATAGTTACCGGTAAAAAAGTTGATTTCACTGGGATCTTCATAGGCCAGAATATGCGTAGCCACTCTGTCCAGAAACCAGCGATCGTGCGAAATCACAATGGCACTACCGGCAAAATCCAGCAAGGCCTCCTCCAGTGCTCGCAAGGTTTCCACATCCAGATCGTTTGACGGCTCATCGAGCAACAGCACATTGGCACCCTGTTTCAAGGTCAACGCCAGATGCAAACGCCCACGCTCACCACCCGACAAATCCTTAACAACTTTCTGCTGATCGCTGCCCTTGAAATTAAACCGACCAACATACTGCCGCGCAGGCATCTCATAATTATTGATATTGATAATATCGCTACCTTCAGCAAGCACATCAAATACCGTCTTGTCACCATCCAGATCATCTCGACTCTGATCAACATAGGCCAGCTGGACGGTCTCGCCTAAATCAATGCTGCCACTGTCCGGCTGTTCACGCCCCATCAGCATTCGAAACAGCGTTGACTTACCCGCACCATTCCCACCGATAACACCCACAATCGCTCCCTTGGGCATACTAAACGACAGATCATCAATCAGCACCCTGTCACCATAGCTTTTCGTGACATTGACAAAATCAATCACTTTGTCGCCCAAGCGCTCACCCGGTGGAATATAAATCTCGTTAGTCTCGGAGCGTTTCTGAAATTCCTGCGACTGCATCTCTTCAAAACGTTGTAAACGCGCCTTGGATTTTGACTGCCGCCCCTTTGCTCCCTGACGCACCCAATCAAGCTCCGCCTTCATGGCCTTGGCATGTGACGACTCCTGCTTCGACTCCTTCTCCAGCCGCGCCGACTTCTGATCCAGCCAACCCGAATAATTGCCTTCGTACGGGATACCAGAGCCACGATCGAGCTCCAGAATCCAGCCCGCCACATTGTCAAGAAAATAACGGTCGTGAGTGATTGCTACCACTGTGCCATTAAAATCGTGCAAAAAATGCTCAAGCCAAGCAACCGAATCTGCATCCAGATGGTTAGTAGGCTCATCGAGTAACAACATGTCCGGCCCAGATAGCAGAAGCCGGCACAAAGCCACCCGCCGCTTCTCGCCACCCGACAAATGCGCCACATTCTCATTCCACGGCGGCAATCTCAAAGCATCCGCCGCGATATCCATCTGCATCTGCAGATTATGCGCATCCGATGCTTCAATAACCGCTTCCAGCCTGGCCTGCTCAGCCGCCAGTGCATCAAAATCCGCATCCGGCTCAGCATAAGCGGCATAGACCTCGTCAAGCCGCGCCTGCGCCGCCTTGATTTCATCCACAGCCTCTTCAACCACCTCTTTTACCGTTTTGCTCGGGTCAAGTTGAGGCTCCTGCTCCAGGTAACCAACCTTAATGCCCGGCATAGGCCGCGCCTCACCCTCAATATCCTCATCCAGCCCCGCCATAATCTTCAACAGAGTGGATTTACCTGCCCCGTTAAGGCCCAAAACACCAATCTTGGCGCCCGGAAAGAAAGACAGGGAAATATTCTTGAGAATCTGACGCTTGGGCGGCACAATCTTACCAACCCGATTCATCGTGTAGACGTACTGAGCCATTATTTATCCGCGTGGGTAAAAAGGCCTAGTGTATACCGTTGCGCCGCAGAACGAGTCACTCTTGGAGCATGGCCCGAATGCTGCTGCGAAGCGAACTTGCAGCTTCGGCACTACACTAAGCACTGATCACAGTCATTACAGGAACCATCTGCATGTTCGCATCGTTCTTTCCATCACCAAAATTGTTTTTTCAATCCGCCGTGGCATGGTTCTTTGTCACACTCGCGATATGGTTCGGGTTCGCCGACGGCTTGGCTGCGCAGTTTAGTTTGATGCGTGAGGCGCTTCCTACAGTCGAGGGTCAACGACCTCCTTTTCTGAACCCGGATAAAATCTGGTTGTATCAATACATATTATTGGTCACCGCCTTGTTTTGCATTTTCTGGTTCTTCAAAGAACGCAACCGTTGGTACGGATGGGCTGTGTGCGGTAGTGCTTTGATATTGCTAGTCTCTTATTTTCAGGTTCAGTTGGGCGTGTATATCAACAATTGGTATGGTGACTTTTACGACCTTATACAATTAGCATTATCCGATCGTGGCACCAGCACAATTACCAGCGAGCTGTATTTCGGAAAATTGTTCACCTTGCTGTACATACTTATTCCCAACATCATTGTTCTGGTGTTGTTCGCATTTTTTACGTCGCACTATGTTTTCAGGTGGCGCACGGCCATGAACGACTACTACATGACACATTGGGATCAACTGCGAGATGTCGAAGGCGCAGCACAACGAGTGCAGGAAGATACCATGCGTTTCGCCGGTATTATGGAAGGCCTGGGCTCTGCCTTTGTTAGTGCGATCATGACCTTGATAGCGTTCATACCTCTACTGTGGACTTTATCCAAAGAGATAACTGAATTACCAGTCGTCGGCGCGGTTAATGGTTCGCTGGTTCTGGCTGCAATTCTCTCCGCCATGTTTGGCACGGTATTGCTCGCAGCGGTAGGGTATAAGCTTCCCGGTCTTGAGTTTAACAATCAGAAGGTAGAGGCTGCGTACCGGAAAGAACTCGTGTACGGAGAAGACAACGAAAGCAGAGCAGAACCGCCCACCATGAAAGAGTTATTTTCAGGCGTCAGGAAAAATTATTTCAAGCTCTATTTCAACTATCTCTATTTCAATGTGTTTCGATACGCCTATTTACAAGGGGCAAATTTTATCCCGCTTATTGTCCTGGGCCCGACAATAATTGCAGGCGCAATAACGTTTGGCATATATCAACAAATTAACCAGGCATTTTCCCGCGTAGAAAATTCATTTCAGTTTCTCGTCAATTCGTGGACAACCATCATAGAGCTAATGTCCATTCACAAACGACTAAAAGCCTTCGAATCGCGAATTGACGTTAAGCAGAAAGACAAGGCAGAGCCTGCGTTACGGCTATAGGGATTACTTGACTCCAGGAGCCTGCCGTAACTCTTCCGCGGGAGCCATTCTCCAATAAAAATTTCTCAAATCGCCTTTAACCCCTCAGCATACACATCAATCTTATCCACATAACTTTGCGCGCCATTAGCCATCACGGCCAGTGCTGCCTCGCTGACGGGTTTGATAATTTTCGCAGGGGAGCCTAGTACCAGCGAGCCGTCGGGTATTTGCATATTTTCGGTCACCAGTGCATTGGCGCCTATCAGGCAGTTCTGGCCGATGACGGCGTTGTTGAGGATGACGGCGTTTATGCCTATAAGACTGCCGTGGCCGATGGTGCAGCCGTGCAGCATGGCTTTGTGGCCGATGGTTACGTGTTTGCCAATGTTGATGGGGACTCCGGGGTCTACGTGGAGGACTGCGCCGTCCTGGATATTGCTGCCATCGCCTATGTGGATGGGTTCGTTGTCGCCGCGCAGGACGGCGTTGAACCAGATGCTGACATCCGTCCCGGTGATGACCTGTCCGATGACGGCGGCATCGGGTGCAACGTAGCAGTGTTCGCCGAGTTGGGGGGTGTGATTGCCTAGTGCGTAGATCATGTAGCGCATCCTTTGAATTTCTGAGGTGTCGAGCATAATGGAATAGCGATGCTATGGAACATCTATTGTGCGATGCACCTCAATTTCACTTAACAGTAACTTCAGTCTGCAGGTAATTTTTCCGATACTCGTTATGTAATCAACGTTGTTCGGTTAAAGGCAGATCAAAATGAGTCATTCAGAGGCACTGGAAAACAGTGCTAACTACGCAAAGCAGAAGAAGGCTCCGCAGAAGAGGCGCATTGTTAACGCTATTTGGCAACCTTTTCTGCAATTTAAATTATTGATGTACATGCTGGGCACAACAGCGGTTGTCGCTGTTCTTCTTGCAGGTTTTATGTACTTCGCTTTCAGCGATCTTGTTAGTGTCGTTGCCGGGAAAACCGAAGCCACCAGCTACTATGCCGAGATGGTAGAGATTCAGATGGTCCACCTGCTTCGCTATTGTGGCGCCTTGTTTGTTTTGTATGTTGCACTCCTGGCAACTGTTTGCGTCGCTTATACACATCGGCTTATCGGGCCGCTTAGACCGTTTAGCAAGCATGTTGAGAATTTGACTGCTGGCGATTATTCCAGCCGCGTGCATCTTCGTAAAGGCGATCTGGACATGTATTACGAATATGCGAACAAGCTTAATGAACTGGCTATCAAACTCAACGCGCAGAATGCAAAGGAAGACAAAAACGAGAGCTAATCGACGCCGCGCACTGGAATAGGTGCGTCTGGGTCGGGTTTGAAGTACTTTTGAATAGCAAAGGCTGCTGCTGCTATCGCTATTCCAATTCCATCTGACAACCAGCCACCTTCGATCATGAACAACGCGGCCGAGATAAGGGCAATCCTGATGAACCAGGCAGCGCGCCGACCAACGAACCAGCCTTGCACTCCAGACGATAAAAGAAACACACCTGCGATAGCCGTTATGGCAGCCTGAATCACTAAAAGCCACGGAGCGTCCATCAAAAGCGCGCTGTTATAGAAAAACATGAAAGGCACAATGAAGGCAGCTATGCCAATCTTGAATGACGCTACCGATGTTTCCATCGGATTTGCTCCTGATATGCCAGCGGCTGCATAACTGGCAAGCGCAACGGGTGGAGTGATGGCTGAAAGCACCGCGAAATAGAAGACGAAAAAATGTGCGGTCAATTGTGGGATTCCCAGTTGTACCAGACCAGGAGCGACGACGGAGGCAGCCACGGCATAGGCTGCGGTTGTCGGCATACCCATACCTAGCAGTATGGCTATGCACATTGCAAAGAATAAGGCGAGCAATTGTGAGGCATCGGCGATACCGAGTAATACGGCGGAGAAGCGAGCACCCACACCTGTTAACGAGATAACACCCACGATGATTCCTGCGCATGCGCAGACGGCGATGATTTGAATGGACATATTGCCAGCTAATTCGAATGCCTTGGCTATCGATCGCGGCCCCATGCGATGCGGCGTCAACCACGACACCACGGCTGCGGCTATGGTTGCCAGGGTACCTGCGCGGATAACAGAATAACCAGCGAATAAGGCATATATCAAGATGATGATAGGCAGAAACAGATAAACCTGCTTGAGCATCTTTCCAAGCTTTGGCAGCTCGTCCTCGCGCATGCCACGCATACCGAGTTTTGCGGCTTCGAAATCGACCATGAAAAAGACGGAGACGAAATACAATACTGCGGGCAGAATAGCGGCTACTGCAATTTCGGTATAAGGGATACCGGTGATCTCAGCCATGATGAACGCTCCCGCGCCCATTATGGGTGGCATGATTTGTCCGCCGGTTGAGGCTGCAGCTTCAACTGCGCCTGCAGTTCTGCTGTGATAGCCGACCTTCTTCATTAGCGGGATGGTCAATGAGCCTGTGGCAACCACATTGCCCGCCGATGTTCCGTTGATCATACCCATAAGGCCAGATGCAAAAATGGACACCTTTGCCGGGCCACCGCGTGTTCTGCCTGCGGCGGCGAAAGCAAAATTGATGAAGTAGTCGCCCACCTTGGAGGCCTGAAGGAAAGCGGCGAAAATGATAAATAATATGATGTAGGTTGAGGATACCGCTGTGGTGGGTCCGAGGATGCCAGCGTCGGTGTACACCTGTGAGAAGAAGCGCGCCCAGTCGATTTTTGGTGAGTTCAGGAAGCCTGGGAGCAGATGTCCAACAAACACATAAATTAAAAAGATAGCGGCGATGATGATCAGAGCAAGACCCGTTACCCGTCGAGTCAGCTCCATGATGAGTGCGGTTCCGGCCACGGCTGCCAGAGAGATTCCGATTGGCGCGAAAGGCGTGCCAGTGGAGTTGCGCATCAGGGTGTCAAATATCGTGACCAGATAAATGGCAACGGCGAGTGCGCAGACACCTAGCACCACATCGGGTAATGAAAAACGATGCCGAGGTGCGCGATCCAGCCAGCCTAGTATGATGCCGCCGAAGGTAGCGACCAGCAGGGGTATGCCAAACCAGTAAATCTCTGGTGTGCGGAATTCTGGAGCCAGGCCATTCCACATCTCGCCTGCGGAGATACGCATGCTGAAGTTGATGGCAGCACCACAGGCGAGCAGTGCCAGGGCGAGAAGACACCAGGCAAGAGCATTTAGTGTTGAATTTGACTTTTCTGTCGGCTCTGCAAACGACATGCGCGCACCGAACAAAAGGAAACCTATGAATAGGGCACCGGCTACGTGAACGATACGAAAATTCCAGGTCTCGAGCGGGAAGCTGGGTAAAAAAGGAACATTTAATCCCGTCATACCAGACAGAGATAATCCATTGAGAGCAGCCATATGAAAAGCTGCATAGGATCCAGCGAGCGTTGCCATCAATATGAAGCGCCAGTCGGTGAAAAGTCGCCGATTCGCCTCAATGGGCTCTTCATCGGCTCCTTCAACCAAGATCGTAGCGTCGTTCTTATCTACTACCTGATCAGTCATCTTCCACGCTCTCTTGAGGACTAACAAAAAACCGGGCCTCCCATTGAAGGCCCAGCGTTTTTACATGCCGAAAATCATCTCGTCCGAGATGTCAGCCTTGGCATTATCGCGGAACCACTTGGCGGCGCCTGGATGCCACATCAATACCTTGTTCTTATCCCAGTTTTCTGGAACGGTAGAAGCTGCTGCCTTGTGAATGCCGACCATGCGCTCGTTGTCGGACATGATGATGTCGACAACCGCTTCAACGAAACTCTCAGGTAGATCACAGTTGGCAATAGCAAAATTCCACATCGATACAGAGCGAGCATCAGCACTCAGTGAGCTATAAGTGTCGGCATTAATGCTAAAAGGCGCAACAGGAAATGCTTCCTGGATTTTCGCCTGCTCCTCTTCGGTGAATTCGATGATGTTGACGTCAGTTTGCACTTCCAGTTGACTTACCGCCGGCACCGGAACACCCGCCGCAAAGGCAATTACGTCAAGCAGACCATCCTGCAACTGACTGCCAAGATCGGTCCAGCCGCCATTACGCGCTTCAAAATCGACGCCCAGGGTTTCCATCATGCGCGGAAAGTAGGTGTCAGATGTAGAACCAGCAGGACCAAAACCGATCTTGGCACCAGCGGGGATATCAGCTAAGGTAGTAATTCCTGATGACGTCAGTGCCGTTACCGAAAAAGGTGTCTGGTACATTGGAAACATGGCACAGGCGTTGTTCATTTCCAGCCCTGGAGCGATAGGGTTTGTGCCACCGAGTGACTCCGCAGCAGGCCCCATGGTCGTCATGCCAAAAGAGGCATCACCGGTATGGACAAGCGCCATGTTCTGCATAGGGCCGCCTGTGACTTCAGCACCGCCCGATAAGCCTAATTCCTGAGCAACCAGATTCGCCCAGCCAGAACCATAAGCGAAGTAGGTTCCGCCCTGAGAGGCAGTTCCCACGGTGAAACTTTCTGGCCAACCGCTACGGTCGACATCCTGTGCCTGAACACTGGCGCAGCCAAGTGTTAGTGCGGCTACAGATAAAACGAGACTTGCTTTCATGGTCATTCCTCTTGGTGTGTAATTTAGTCGCAACATCGCTTCCGATTCGTCAACAATGCCTGCTGTCAGGGACACTAAACATTTTACATTGTATGTCTCAATTTTACTGGCGAAAAACTGCCAAATGAGAAATGAAGCTTACTGGTGATTATAGCTTCGCGCAGCGGGGTCACTGGCCAGTTGCTGTTTTCGCTGACGCTCGCGGTATACGGTATAGACCGATGCCACGATAATTATAGCTGCACCTGTTATGGTGCTGGAACCTGGCAGTTCGCTGAATAATAGCCAGCCGAATAGAGTGGCATATAACAATCTTATGTAATCCAGAGACGCCAGTAATGATGCTTCGCCGTAGGTGTAGGCAAGAATGTTAGCCTTCTGGGCGAAGTAGGACACAACACCAATGCCTGCAAGTAGCATCCATTCAGTGGGCGTTGGAGGTACCCATTGAATTATTGCAGGTATGACCATGATAAGGCCAACGCCGATAGCCTGATAGGCAAGGATAGTGGCAGGCGCATCGATTCGGGTCAGCTTCCTGATTATGACCATGACAAGACCGGCAGCGGCTGCACCGGTAATAGCCAGTACACCGTACATGGAGAAGCCTTCTGTGCCGGGACGCACCATGATGAGTACACCGATAAAGCCGACGAAAACAGCAGACCAACGGTACCAGCCCACCGTCTCTTTAAGAATGAAGACAGCAAAGATTGTGACAAAGAAACTTTTGGCAAATGCTATGGATGTGGCATCGGCCAGTGGCATGTTTACGACGGCAGTGAATCCTGCCAGCATGGCGATAAGGGCTAGTGCAATGCGCGCAAGCTGCAGCGGTAGATGGTTTGTCTTAAGGGATTCGGGGAAATTTGTTGCCAGAAATGGCGCTAACATCAGAGTCATGCCCACTTGGCGTACAAGTAGAATCTGGGTGACAGGTAGTCGCTGCCCTGCCCACTTTATAAGCGCTACCATCAACGCAAATCCGAATGCTGCGAACATGAGGATTAGGGCGCCTCTGACGTTATCGACTTGTTTTTCTAAAGGCTGCAAGGCGTGTGGGATTTATTCTATCGGTGCTGGTACGGTTTTACGCTTTGATGGGTCGCCGACAAATACTGTCATTAGTGTCGTCACTGTTGCCTTGCTGTCAGACGGGTGGCTAGCGGTTACTCTGAATACGTGCTCGCCCTGGTCACGGTCACCGGTTTTCCATAAGAATATATAACCACCACCCCTGTTTTTCTTGAATGAGGCATTAGCAGGCACACGATCCATGCTAATGACTGGTTGACTTTCATCGCTGCTGACGGCGCTCATCATCACCGATATCATACGCCCATTGCTAACGATCTGGTTAGGTATCGGGTTTAGACTGATGGATGCTTTCTCCGCAATGAACTTTCGAGAGTTTCGTACTTGTAGTATCCGGGTACCTACAACTGTTTGCGTGTCAATATCAGTAGCTTGTATGGACAACTGTGTCTGTTTTGGCAAATCCATGCCGGTTTTCCATTGCAGCGTTAACTGTCCGCTGGTGTTCACAATCAACTTTGCACCATCGGGGGGTGATAACAATGTGAGCTCTGTCCTTATGCCGCTGCTACGATCAATGTCGATGGTTTGCTCGAGCAGGTCACCCGGATTTACGTCAACGGGCTTAAGCGCCTCAAGAACATTGGCGTGGAGCGCTGCACTGAGCATAAGTGCAGCAGATAAACCGATCGACATTACAAAAACAATATGCATGGCAGCAGTTTATAGGGCTTTACGGAAGGTCAGGTTCCAACGCACGGCACCAAAGTGCGGATGTGTGGAGTCCTTCAGCTTTCTGACGCCATGGTAGAAGTGGCGAGCCGGGCCTCCGAAAACCATTACATCCCCATCGGACAAATCAACGGGTGTGGACTTGCCACGTTTTTCGGGGCCAATAACGAAAAATCGAGCATCAATACCTAGTGAAACAGACACGATTGGCTGGCTAAAATCCGACTCGTCGCGATCTTGATGTGCACCCATCTGTGTGCCGGGTAGGTATCGATTGATCAGACAGGCATCGGGCTCGAAATGCCCGAAGCCTGCCGACTTCGCAGCACGCGAGGCAAGGCTTGCAAAAGACTCTGGCATGGGATGCCACGGCTTGCCGCTCAAGGGGTCCTGAAGGAGGTAGCGATAGCCGCTCCGATCCGAGACCCAGCCGGCGGTGCCGCAATTGCTTGTGTGCACAGACATCGTAAAGCCGCGACTGGTCTGCATCTGTCGAAGGGGTGAATGCTCGAGAACCTGCTGGAGCGACACCTTCAATGCCTGGGTATCAGCAAAGTCGGGCAAAACGTACATCCCGGGGCATATTTCAATGACTTGTGAGACTAGATCTTCCATTTAAAAGTATTATTTATCTTTTTGTACCCGAAAACGGGCAATTTTCTGGCCATATTTGCCCTTCTAAATCAACATACCTCTCATGATTTCTTCCAGTCCAGATCCGCAGCTTGTCCAGCACCTGATTCGCCAGAGCGGGCTTTCAAGCGCTGAAGCGCATCACCTGATTACAGAGATCATTGCTTTCTACCACGAGACGCCGCAAATCTTCATTCGCAGACGTCATTTGGAATTACAGAAATCGGGACTGGCCAATGAGCGTATCTACGCCATCATTGCAGAGGAGCTAACGCAACATCGTTTTGCGCCCGAGCCTCTGACTACCCGCCAGATTCGTCGCGCTATCTACGGATAAACAAAACCATGTGTGGAATTATCGCCTATACAGGCCCGGGTATCGTGCGCGACATGTTATTTAACGCTTTGCGACGCCTTGAGTATCGCGGCTATGACTCGGCCGGGATTGCCGTTGTGCATCGACAAAAAATACGTGTCTGGAAATCAGCTGGCAAGCTTTCCATGCTGGAGCAGACGTTGCCGGAAAAATTGACAGGTGATGTCGGCATTGGACATACGCGCTGGGCGACGCATGGTGCGCCGACAGATCTCAATGCGCATCCGCATACCGACGCCACTGGCCGAATTGCCATTGCACACAATGGCATTGTTGAGAATGCATCAAACCTGCGTCACAAACTGGAGAAGCTTGGAGTTGAATTAACGTCTGAAACTGATTCAGAACTGTTAGCGCATCTTATTGCGCTTGAGTTGCAGACCAGCAAGCTGTCGTTGACTGATGCTGTCAGGCAGGTGTTACTGCAGATACGTGGCACTTACGGCATCGCTGTTATTGATGCAAAAACACCGGGAACAGTGGTGGTTGCACGCAACGGCAGCCCGGTAATTCTAGGCCTTGGCGAGGGGCAGATGTGGGCAGCATCTGATCTGTCTGCCATGGTCAGACACACCCAGGACATCGTTCATCTGGATGATGGTGAGCTTGCCACATTAACGTCGCAAGGTTTCGAGGTAACGACGCTTGGTGCTGGTGGCAGCAAAAAATCGATAACGCGTATTCAACATTCGATGGATGATTATGACCGCGGCGAATTTGATCATTTTCTGCATCGAGAAATAATCGATCAGCCTGAGGTCATTGAACGCACGCTTAAAGGCAGGTTGGATAGGCAGTTTTCTACCGCGCGACTGGGTGGACTCAATCTGCAACCCCGGGAGCTGCTTGCTATCAAGCGTGTCAAGGTTCTGGGTTGCGGTTCGGCCTTTTATGCGGGTATTGCCGGTGCAAACATGATTGAACAACTGGCCAGACTGCCATCGGATGCAGAGCCTGCGGCAGAATTTCGCTATCGGAATCCTTTGATAGAAAGCGATACGTTGTATATCGCAGTAAGTCAGTCGGGGGAGACATTTGATACCTTGGCAGCAGTGCGTGAGATAAAACGCAAGGGTGGTTTTGTTCTTGGCGTGGTGAATAGTGTGGGGAGCACTATTGCACGCGAGGTAGATGGTGGTGTTTACTTGCATGCTGGCCCAGAAGTGTCGGTGGCCTCGACCAAGGCTTATACCAGTACGCTTACCGTATTTACGTTACTGGCATTGATGCTTGGCAGGTTGCGTGATGTATCACCTCAACGTGGCGCTGCGATTCTGGACGCCATCAGTGCTCTACCGGACATGCTGACTAATGCACTGAAACTGGAACTTCAAATAAGCCGGATTTCTCACGACATTAGCAAGGCAAAAAGTATGTTCTTTCTTGGGCGAACATCTGCCTATCCCATTGCAATGGAGGGCGCGCAAAAGCTCAAGGAAATTTCCTATATTCATGCGGAAGCCTATCCCTCCTCCGAGCTTAAGCATGGGCCGCTTGCCCTGGTTAGCAAGCAAACACCTTGTGTGGTGATTTTGCCTGATAACGAGTTACTGGAAAAATCATTATCGTCGCTGGAAGAGCTAAAGACTCGTGGCGCGCCCATAATTAGCGTCACTGACAGCCAGCATGAACGTATCAATGAACTATCGGATCATATTGTATTCACACCACCGTGCGAAGAGTTGTTACGGCCTGTTGTTATGAGTATTCCACTTCAGTTGTTGGCTTATCACACGGCTTTGGTGCTCAAACGAGATATTGACCAGCCGCGCAATCTGGCGAAGAGTGTGACTGTCGAGTAAAACCAGCTTTTTTGAAAAATCAATCTGGAACGGTCGATGGATATCTTACCCGTCTCTAACAGCAACCAGTGCATCTACAGCGATACAAGCTTTTTCTGTGCAGATAAGCGGGTTGATTTCAAGCTCTACAAGTCGTTCGCCCAATTGCAAAGCTGCTTGCTGCACTGAATCCAAAGCATCCAGCAGACATTCCTTGTCGACAATCGCTCTTCCACGGAATCCGTTGAGCAAGGGTGCGCAGCGAAGCCGCTGTAGACGCCTGTCGAGTTCGATGCGGGTAGCCGGGATCAGGCAACACACAGAGTCATGCAGTATTTCGGTGTAGATACCTCCTGAGCCAATGGTCATTAACAGACCGTGTACCGGATCATAGATGACGCTTACCAATAATTCAGCGACACTATCTTTCACATACTCTTCAATCAGGCATCCGCCTTCGCAGTTGATGTTATGGATAGCGCGTTCCAGTTCACGACGGTTTTCGATATGCAGTTCGATAGCGTTGGCTTCGCTTTTATGGACCAGTCCAAGCCCCTTGGCGACAACGGGGTAGTTGAATGTCGGTGAAGCCTTGTCTAGCGCTTTACTTAATCTTAATGAGGAGCGCACATCGGCAAATGAAAGCCTGACACTGACGGGAACTTGCATGCCAAAACGTGTGAGCCAACGTTTGCCAGTGCTTTCATCCAGCATCCGCGGTACTTGCGGATCAGTCTTTGCTGTTTGCACCAGGCCCCATGCCTGTTGGCTGGTTCTCCGCGCACTGTGTTTATCTGAATCTACCGTAACTTTGCCCTGCCCTGCCAGCAATGACAGAACTGCTGCCTGTGCTGTTACGGTTTGCTGATCGGCAAGCCATACAGGTGGACACACTTCTCGCTGTGCTGCTATATCAAGCCAGGCGGCGTTTCGCAACGCCAGTAATCCATCACGCATGCCGGACAATGGCACTATGCCTGCCGCCAGTAGTTTATCGGCCATGAACTCTGGCATGTTTTCTGGCAATGTCGCCAGAACTGCCGTGATGCCCTGCCAGTCTCTGGTAGCTTGTATGTAGTCATCAGCTGCTGCTACCCAGGAGTCCAGATTACAACGATCCTGTCGGGGAAAATCCAGAACCAGTAAGGCAATATCGGCGATGGACTCGAATTGATCATTGGCGGACACTGTGTCGCTTCCAGGTGCAGGTTTTGCCTGAAGCATCGCTTTGACCATACCTTGCATGGCTGCAGTGTCATCCCATATAGCAGTGTGGTAGTCCAAAGGGTTAGCGATGCGAAGGTGCTTGCCTAATACTGCATCCAGATCGGTTTTTTGCTCTGTTGTCAGAGCAGGAAAAGTCAACCCGACGGACTCAGCCACATCACTGATCATCGCAGCCTCACCGCCCGAGCAACTCATTGATAACAATCGATAGCCACCGACAGGACGTAAGCTATTAATCACTTTCAGCGTCTCGACAAATTCTCCGAGACCATGCACGCGTTTCATATTGAGTCTTTCAAGAAAGGCGCTAGCAGCAGCATCATTACCAGATAATGATCGCGTATGCGACAACAAGGCAGCTCTTGACAGCTGGGTTATGCCGGTTTTCAGTACGACGATATGCTTGCCTAGTTCTCTGGCACGCGATGCCAGTGCTTCGAAGGCTCGGATATCGGAGAAGCCTTCAATATGTAGCCCGAGTGCGGTAACCCGTTCATCTTCAATGATGGCACTGGCAAGCTCTGCATGCGTTGTCTGCGCCTGATTCCCGACGGTAAGTAGATAAGATACCGGTAGCCCGCGTTGTTGCATGGACAGATTGATAGCGATATTTGAGGACTGGGTAATGATTGCTACGCCACGCTCTACTGATCTGCCACCATGCTGGTCTGGCCAGAGCGCAACCTTGTCAACGAAGTTAATCAGGCCATAACAATTAGGGCCCACTAATGGCATATCGCCAGCGGCTTCTATTAAACGCGCTTGTCTGTTTTCACCTTGCGTATCGCGACTTGCAGTTTCACTAAAACCTGAGGCAAAGCAGATAGCGCCACCGGCACCACTAAGACGTAATTTTTCAACGACCTCTATGGTGCTTTCATTGTTGACACCGAGAAAACTGGCATCGGGTGCAGAAGGTAAATCATCGACAGAGGTATAGCATTTTAACCCCTCTACGGAGTCGTGCGCAGGGTGTACTGGCCATATATCACCGGTATACCCGAGTTTACGACACTGTAAAATGACTGATGTTGCCCATTGGCCACCGAAAACCGCAATGGTTTGAGGTGATAGCAATCGCTGGAATCTATTTTTCACGGCTTACAGTTATAAAGAGCGTTGACGATAGGCAGCGCCTTGCATGATATTCGCATAGTCGCGAACATCAGCCAGAAAGGCATTGTAGCTAAGCATGACCTCATTAAAGCTTTCACTCTCTGTGGCGAGCTGATCGATGACAACCGTTGTCGCCTCACGCAGAGCAATAACCACTTCACGTGGGAACTCACGAAATTTGACACCTTCAGCCTTCAGTTGCTTCATTGCCTGAGAGTTAAAGTACTCGAATTGTGCAAGTGTCTCCACTGAGACCGCCTCCGCAGCGTTAGCCAGGATGGCTTGCAGATCGGCGGGCAGTTCGTTGTAGGCGTCTGCGTTGACGACTATCTCCAGTGCTGCGGCCGGTTCGTGGAAGGCTGGGACGTAACAAAGCTTGGACACAGTATGCAGACCCATGTCCTGGTCCAGCATCGGACCTACCCACTCCACTGCGTCGATAGCACCGGATTTGAATGCCGGAAATATTTCGGCTGGTGACAACAGTACAGCATTGACACCCAGCGTGCGCATGACTTCGCCGCCCAGCCCCGCAATGCGCATGCTGAGCTTTTCAAGATCTTTTACAGAATTGATTGGTTTATTGAACCAGCCACCACTCTGCGTCCCACTGTTCCCCGAATAGAAAGGTACTAGACCCCGCTCTGCCGCAATGGTGTTCCACAACTCCTGGCCTCCGCCATATCGCAACCAGGCTGCATGCTCATTAGCTGACATTCCGAAGGGAATACTGCTAAAAAAGTGCAACGCTGGATCCTTGGCCGCCGAGTAGTAGGCCGAGGAATGACCAATTTCTGCTGTGCCCTTCTGTACGGCCTGTTCGACGCCAAACGGCGACACCATATCTCCACCGCCAATTACCTTGAACGTTAGTCTGCCATCAGACATAGCCGCAACTCGCTTGGCAAAACTTTTGACGTTAGTGCCTATTCCGGGTGCTTCCAGTGAGAATGAGGACGGCAACTTCCACTCGAACTTGCCGCTGGCAATCGCGGGAGCGCCGGTAATCATTGCTGCCGCTGAAACCGTACCGGCGGCGGATGCCTGATAGATGAATTCTCGACGCTTCATGCTGATACGTAAACCTTTGATAATAATGTTACTGCTACTAGAGGATGCTTTCAGGCAAAAAATTGCAAGGATGCGTGGATTTAAATTCCGTGTCCGAACTGCAAGCATAGCGCAAGCGGACTCGCCACAGAAGTACAAGGAAGGACTGATGACTCAGTAAGCAGACACAGTAGGCCTGAGCTCTGACCTTAACCGATGAATGTATCACGGCAAGAGCCAGCAGGATTCGTATAATAGGCGCAGCGCTGGTGAGACTGCAGGTTCGGCACCATTTCAAGTGGTTATGGTCGCTTTTTGCCCATTTGCAGGGTCTCATGACAAAATAACAATGGCGGGACAGGCAGAACAGTGAAACTATCCGTCTCGCCTACGCTCAGATCGCAGACGCTGTACAGGCCAGGAACAATAGATGAAGGTATTATTATCAAAAGCCGGTACCAGCCAGTGGCTCGGCCGCTCATTGCTAAGCGTTGCATGCCTGCTAGCCTGCGGCAGTGTTTTGGCTCAAAGCTCGACAGTCGACACCACGCCGCCGGTTATCGAGCTTGAGGAGCTGGTGGAGGGTGTAGCCGACAACTCGCAAGTGTTTACGGTGCAAATTGCCGAAGACGGCGAGTTGCTCGATGCCACGCTTTACCATAGGCGTAGCGGGCAGCTCCCGTACACACCCACCACAATGGTGCCGATGGGCACCACCGCCGGCTTCTATACCGCGTCCCTGACCACTGATCCCACCGACCTGCGTGCGATTGAATACTACATACAAGCCAGAGACGTCACCGGAAATCGCTCGGTCAGCGGCTTTGCCTTCGATCCTTTCAGCCGCCGCCTGACACCGGCTAACGAGGAGCGTGTTCAGCCACCAGCTGAGGAACAACAGCCGGTAGAACAAGCACCTTCAATTCAGACTGCTGAGCCTTTCTATAAAAAGCGATGGTTTCAGATCGGGCTGGGCGTCGTCACGGTAGGCGTGTTGGCCAGTGCAATGGACAGCGGCGACGGGGATACAGAGGTTGTGCCCGTTACATTTACTCTAGAACCTTAGAACACAAGACCAGTACTGGAAGCAAGACATGAAACATACTTTACCGTTTATTGCTCTAAGCGCGTTATCACTGGTGTTGTCAGCCTGCTCGGATGGTGGCACAACGACAACGCTTGATGCCAATCCTTCCCTGTCATTGCCGCTACCTGAAAATCTGCAGCCACAAAATGCAGCGTTTCTCAATACCGATAATCTGCGACCTGTTGTATCCCTATCCAATGGCGCTGTTGTTTCCATGGTCAAAAACGATCAGCAGAGTTGGTCTGGCACAGCCAATCTGGAGACTGGCGCAGTTTATAAGGTTGCCGTCACATGGGTTGAAATATTTAACGGTCGAGATCTGTCGTTGACGGCTCTGGATTTTGATCTGGCTGTAGGCAGGGATGGTACGGCACTGCAATCCAATACTTCCGGTTATCGGGAAGACTTCGACGCAGATGGCGATGGACCATTTAACCTCATTGAGCGAAGGGAAGGCACCGATCCGTTTGTGAATGAGGCCGGGGGACCGGGTTCGATACCTTCGGAAAATCCGGAGGATGGGTTTCCGATTGCACCTGAACCGGTGTCATCTGATCCTGTAGCACCAGCTCCTGTAGTGCCTGATCCTGTAGTGCCTGATCCTGTAGTGCCTGATCCTGTAGTACCTGATCCTGTGGTACCTGATCCTGTGGTACCTGACCCTGTAGTACCTGATCCTGCAGTACCTGATCCTGCAGTACCTGATCCTGCAGTACCTGATCCTGCAGTACCTGATCCTGCAGTACCTGATCCTGCAGTACCTGATCCTGCAGTACCTGATCCTGCAGTACCTGATCCTGTAGTACCTGATCCTGTAGTACCTGATCCTGCGGTACCTGACCCTATAGTGCCCGAACCTGTGGTGCC
>Ga0209187_1000305_pt1 | contig 98491 bp, 71 predicted proteins | sample BantaG_FD_187430 | JGI IMG/M metagenome (GOLD analysis project Ga0209187, IMG submission 187430) | Marine algal microbial communities from Bantry Bay, Ireland - BantryBay_4 metaG (SPAdes) (version 2) | ecosystem: Host-associated > Algae > Red algae > Unclassified | place: Bantry Bay, Ireland...
TTAAACGGGTGGTAGGTCTTTAACCTTGACAGCAGTATAACGCGCCATCCCCGGTTTTAACTTCATTTAAATATTTTATGATTAAAGGACATAACTTGCTATAAAAATTACAAAAATGAAAGGAATGATTACACATTTATTTATTCCCCAACTTTTGTTTTGCAAACCTAAAGGACAGAAGTGGTTATACCATTTTGATTTGGCTTTTGAAGCGTTGGCAAAATGGTATTTGAACGGATGGCGGGACCAAAATTTCTACGAGGGAAAACCTTTTCGCTTCTAATTTTTTTTGCGATTGCCTTGACTCTTGCGGTAAATAACCTAAGGTTTTTCGCAACTTATCTTTTTCTTTTAAGATGTCGATATTGTTAAAAATCGCTACTCCAGTATCAGACTCTTGCAAAGTGGCGAGTATTTGCATTAAAGTAGATTTACCCGTGCCATTTGGGCCTAAAAGCCCAAACATACCTTTACCGATATTTAAACTTACGTTTTTTTAAGCCTCAACGCCGTTGCTGTAAGTTTTAGAAGGATTGCTTATATTAAGCTGCATCTTATCAATTTTAACCAAATATATAATAATTCTATAACTATGTTATATAAGGTACTGCATTTTTATTTATTAATAAGAAAATTGTATTGACAAGCTCCCTAAGTTCAACTACTAAAGTTAAATTTATAATTAATGTGTTGCACTTTAAAAATAATAGAAGATATTTCAAAACCTTAATAATAAAATTACGTCCAAAAAGTTTACAACATTAAATGGAAGAATTTATGTGGAATAAATATGCAGATTTATTGGTAAATTATTGCTTAGAAATGAAAAAGGGAGATCGATTGGCAGTAAGAAGTACTTACCTTGCCGAACCTTTGTTGCAAGCAATTAGCGAAGCAGTTTATAAAGCAGGTGGTCAGGTTGAATTTTTAGTAGATTTTCAAGAAAAAGAACGATTGTTTTATCAATTTGCCGAAGGAGAGCAATTAGATTATATTTCTCCGTTTGTTAGTCAAGCTATGGAAAATTTTGAGTGTTACCTTAATATACAATCTCCATTTAACTTGGTTGGCTTGCAAGGGGTTGATAAAACTAAAGTGGCTCGCGCCAAAAAAGCAAAGCAAAAAACAATGAACATCTATTCCAAAAGAACAGCAACAAGAGATTTAAAACGAAGCTTATGTGTGTTTCCATGCAATGCTTTAGCACAAATTGCTGGAATGACATTGAGCAGCTATACCAATTTTGTATTTGAAGCCTGTAAACTTTTTGAGGCCGACCCAATACAAGCTTGGCAAAATGTTAGAAAAGAACAACAAGTAATTGTTGATTACTTAAATAATACAGAATTAGTAAAATATAAAAACAATACCGGTACCAATATTTCATTTTCTACCAAAGGCCGCACCTGGATTAATTCAGACGGTAGAACCAATATGCCTTCGGGTGAAGTGTATACCAGCCCAGTAGAAAACTCAGTAAATGGTGAGGTTTATTTTAACTTACCTAGTAGGTATATGAGCCAAGAAGTGAAAGATGTTCATTTAGAAGTAAAAGATGGCGAAGTAGTGCGTTGGAACGCCAAAAGCGGTCAAAATGTTTTAGATGAAGTGTTTCTATTGCCAGGAGCCAAAGTTTTTGGCGAAGCTGCCATTGGCACTAACTACAGCATACAAACGCCAACCGGCAATACTTTGTTTGATGAAAAAATGGGCGGCACCATACACTTAGCATTAGGCCAAAGTTATTTGCAAACCGGCGGCAAAAACCAAAGTCCTGTACATTGGGATTTAATTGCCGAAATGCGCGATGGTGGCGAAATTTGGGCCGATGATGAAATGATTTATCAAAATGGTGAGTTTTTAATTTCTTAATATTTATGCAACGCTTCGTTTTAGTATTTTTAGAAGCGAAACAGTAAGCTTGTTTTTTAAGTGGGCTACCCGTTTTCCGTTCAAATGCTGCCCCAAATACACTCAACCACTTCAAAAGTATATATTTTGGGCAGCATAACCACTACAACCGGGGCTAGTTTTCTAACAGCATTACTATTTACAAACCTCGCACAAAAAATAGGATATGGAAAAAAAATACTTTGGTTAAGCAACAATTTTAAAAAATATTAAACGAAGCAGGCTGCCCTTAAAATAGCCCCGATTGAAGTGGTTATGCTATTGTGCAGCGCAGGCATTTTGAAGCGTTGGCAATAGCATTTGAACGGAAAGCGGGACGGGTATGTTTATAAAGCCCAAGGCTTTCGCTTCAAAAAAAAACGGGCAAAAGGGTGAAATTTTTAAACAAACGATTTTAGCTAACCACCCAAAGCCGCCTTATAAGTTGCCAAGGCCCTTTCTCTGGCAAACTTATGTTCTACCATTGGTTTTGCGTATTTAAACGGATCTGTTAGTTCTGGTATCCATTTGTTAATATACTTGTGCTCTTTATCAAACTTAGTAATTTGTGTGGTTGGGTTAAATATTCTAAAATATGGAGCCGCATCGCAACCCGTGCCAGCAGCCCATTGCCAACCACCATTGTTACTGGCCAAATCAAAATCTAACAAATGTTTTGCAAAAAAAGCTTCGCCTCTCCGCCAATCTAACAACAAATGTTTGGTGAAAAAACTAGCTACAACCATTCTAACTCGGTTGTGCATATAGCCTGTAGTTACTAACTCGCGCATGCCAGCATCAACCATTGGGTAGCCTGTATTTCCGGTTGCCCATTTTTCAAAATCGGCTTCATTGTTTCGCCAGGGTATGGCATCGTACTTGGGCTTAAACGAGCTGGTAACCACGTGTGGAAAATGTTTTAGTATTACTTGATAAAAATCTCGCCAAATTAGCTCGTTTAAATATTTTTCGTTAGTGTTAATTGCAAATTTAGCTAAAGCTCTAATACTAATAGTGCCAAAACGCAAATGCAAACCTAAGCGGCTAGTACCATTTACGGCCGGAAAATTGCGGGTTTTATCGTAGTTGTCAATAATTTGATTGCTAAAACTTCTATCGGGAAATTGGAAGGGTACTTTTTTAAAACCCATTGCCTCTAAAGCAATTATGTTTTGCTTTTTAAGTTTTACAAAGTTGTTAAAATGGTTTTCTGTGGGATATTGGTTTATCCCTTCTTTTGCATAGCGCAATTTCCATTTTTTGCTGTATGGCGTGTAAACGGTGTAAGGTTTGCCATCATCTTTTAAAACTTCATTCCACTCAAAAATAACGTGGTCTTTAAATAACAACAATTCGCTATTGTTTTGTTGTGCTATTTTGTTTACCGCCGCATCTCTTTCGGTAGCATAAGGCTCATAATCGCGGTTAGCATAAATGTTTTCAATGTGGTGTTGTTTAAATAACTCCGCCCAAATTTCAGTTGGTTTACCATATTTTACAACTATTGATGAGCCATATTGCCCCAATTGTTCATTTATACGTACAATTTCTTCATAAATAAATTGAACTCTTCTATCTATCGGTTTATCTAACTCTTCTAAAATATTAACATCAAAAATAAAAATTGGTAAAACTGGCAGTCCTTTTTTTAAGGCTTGGTATAGGCCGTTGTTATCTTCTAATCGAAAATCTCGGCGAAACCAAAACACATTTATTGGCTCGTTTGTCATAGTGTGCAAGTTAAAACAACATTTTTTTATTTTTTCTCATTTTTTTTCTTTGAAATACCGTAAGGTAGTTTATCTTTGCGAACTAATTTAATATTCCTCCTTAGCTCAGTTGGTTAGAGCGGTTGACTGTTAATCAATAGGTCCCAGGTTCGAGTCCTGGAGGGGGAGCAAAAAGGCCGAGAAATTTTTCTCGGCTTTTTTTATCACACCTAATATAATTGAAAGGTAGCACCCTAAAGTTTTTGTAAACGCTCTGTTTTCTCTTTTCCTTTTTGAAGGTTAAATTTCAATGATATTATCAACAACATCATTTTCGAGTTTTAATTCACAATTATTTTTATAAGATTATTGATTTCTGGCATCTTCCAAGCTATTGATTGGAATTATATTAAATTGGTTATCTACAACAATACCCATAGCTGATAAGATGTTAAGGTTGGGTAACTTATTACCTCTAAATAATTTCAATTTTTATCAACTAACTTTAATTTCACCCAATCACTTCTTATATGGTTAATTAAACCTGACTTTTTAATAGAGTAAAAAAAATATGTTATGAATGAAATTCTAAGGTTTTTTATAATTTTTATAGTTGTTAGTTTGGTTTGTATACAAATATATGCCCAAAGTAGTTGTGGAGAAACTACCACAAGTTTAATAGAACCAAATGGCCAAACAACTCTATGTACAAATGGAAGCGACGCAGTTTTGCTTAACTATAATCCAAACTATAATACATCTACCTTGCCAAATTACGCCTATGTAGCAGAAAGCTCAATAGGTTTGGTATTTTTAGAAGAAAACGACCCACCTCTAAGTCTGTTACCAGTTAGCTATGGAGCAATTACAGGCGATACTTTATGTGTATCAGGCTTTGCTTATGATGTTGCTGAAATTAACAACTTAATATCAACTCTTTCTAATAGCCTGCTTTGTACTTTGGCGGGTTTGGATGCTGCTACTTGTCAAATAATTGCAGATATAAATGCCCAAGGTGGCTTAAATAGCTTAAACGATGCCTTAGATTTTTCGGTTACTTTAGGGGCAACACCACCTGCAACAACTTAAGAAGCTATTGCTTTATTAATTGATATTGACAACCAGGCGGCTGCTTTGGGAGGTATTTGTTTTGCAGTTTCTAATAGTGGTATTGGTAAAGATTATTGCTATTTAATAGAAAATTGCTGTCCGGCTTTAGAAACAATTAGTTTAAACAATATTATTCCGACCGCCACTAACTATGTGGCTAAATCTGCAGTTTGTTTAGATATTGGTTTTGATGTTATCGACCATTTTTATGCAACTATTGAAAATTGTCCATAGTTTCATTTATTTTATTTTCTAATTTTTATTTAAAACCTTTCTTAATTAAATCAGAAAGCTAACATATTTCATTAAAACCATTTTTGCATTTTATCGTAATATTTGAAAAGATCAAGATTTGTAAAATTTACCATATAGTTTAAATTCTATGTTGTTTTAGGTACAACTTTTGCTTTTATAATTCTTAATAAAACTTACTTAGAGCATTATGAGTTTAAAATACTTCTTTATAACAATTTCAACTATATTTTTCTTTCAAATTTGCCTTGCTAAAATTGATTTAGATTTTAGTACCACAAGAGGCTTCTATAACAGTCCATTTTCATTATATATTAGTGCCGATCAACCCAACACTATTGTTAAATATACAACAGATGGTTCTATTCCTTCTATTACAAACGGCAGCCAATACAATGGTGCAATTAGTATTTCAACAACAACAACGCTAAGGGTATTTGCATATAATACTACCGATCAATCTAATGTTCGCACACATAGTTACCTTTTTTATGAAGGTGTACAAAACCAGCCGAATACAAAAAATGGTTTTCCAGATAGTGGTTTTGCTTTTGATGGCTCAATACTAAACAACAATACTTACGCCAATCAATTAAGTGATGCATTATTACAAATTGGAACTATATCAGTTGTAGTTGATTTAAATGAGTTTAATGGAGTGTATAATGGAGTGTTAGAAAAACCTGCATCAGCAGAATTTATTATCCCATCAACAGGAGAGCACAAGCAAGAAGATTGCGGTATAGAACGCTTTGGAGGATCAAGTTTTAATAGTCATAAACGCAATTTCCGACTTTCATTTAAATCAGTTTATGGGGCAGAAAAATTGTCGTTTCCGTTGTTTAATGATAATGTAGTAAATAAATTTGATCAATTAGCTTTAAGAGCTGGGCATGCAGGTTGTATAAATAATGAAGCTAATACATTGCACACAGGAGAAAGTAATGATTTGGCAGACCAGGTAGTGAGAGATTTGCAGATTAATATGTCGAAAAACAAGGTTGGAGTTGCTGGTAATTTTATGCATTTGTATATAAATGGAATTTATTGGGGGGTTTATAATGTAACCGAACGACCAGTTGATGGTTGGGCTCAAAAATGTTTTGGAGGAGAAAAAGAAGACTACGATGTAGTAAAGCAAAAAACGGCTTTAAAAGGGAACATAAACGACTGGAATACTTTAGTTAATTTTTCAGCTAATAATAATTTGGCTAATAATAGCAATTATCAAACCATTAAAAATTATATTGACATTGAAAATTTTATAGATTATATTTTAGTATCTAATTATGCGCCTCATTCTGATAATCATTCAAGTGCAAAAAACTCTTATGCTAACAAAAATCGTACTTTAAATGAAGGCTTTAGGTTTTGGATATGGGATACCGAACCAGCATTTGATTATTATTGGCCACCTAACTGGTCAAAAGATCATATAGGAAGCAGACCATTTGATACTATTTATACAGCATTATTGGCTAATGAAGATTTTGTAATGCAAACAGCCGATCAAATGCATTGCCATTGTTTTAATAATGGTGCCCTTACGCCAAACAAAGTTACCGAAACCTATATGCAAAGCTACAACGCAACTGAAATAGCTATGATTGCAGAAGCAGGGCGTTGGGCAAGCAGCACGGCTTACCAAGGTTTTATTAATGCCAAAGACAGAATTGTAAATAATTACCTACCTGTAAGAACTACAGAAACTATCAATAACTATAAAAACGCTGGTTATTACCCTAATCTATCGGCAGTTAATTTTAATCAATATGGTGGTGAATTAGCAAGTGGGGCTTCAATATCTTTAACTAATCCAAACGGTAACGGTTCTATAAAATATACTATTGATAGAAGTGACCCAAGAGGAACAGGCGGCGTTACAGCAGCAACTGCACAAACCTACAATGGAAGTTTTAATTTGCCTAATGGGATACACGTTGTTAAAGCAAGAATTAAGCAAAATAGCAAATGGTCGGCAATGTGTCCTCGTAAGTTTTATGTCGGTCAAAATTATGCTGGTTTAGTAATTAATGAAATTCATTATAACCCTAAAGATAGTATTTTCTTTAATCCAATTATAAATGCAATTGATACAGTATCTGGTAGAAATTTTGAGTTTATCGAATTAAAAAACACCAGTAATCAAGCTGTTTATTTAGAAGATGTTCATTTTAACAAAGGCATTACTTTAATTTTTGATGCCAATGTAATAATACCTGCAAATGGCTTTGTTGTTATTGCTGAGGATGCTTATTGGTTTCAAAAAAAATATGGCTTTACGCCAGATGCTACCTATAATGGCAAATTAGATAATAGTGGAGAAAACCTTTGGATGTTGGATCCTTATGATAATATTATTGATACTTTAAAATATAATGATAATTTACCCTGGGACACAATACCCGACAATGGTATTTATTCATTAGCACTTTTAAATAGTAATTTAGATAATGCTAAACCCAACCATTGGACAAACCAAAATGTGGCGGTTAGTCCTAAAGCTGAAAATACTTTTTGTGAACCTATTCAAGTTAATTACACAAAAATTGATGTTAGCTGTAACGGTAAAAATGATGGTTTTGTTTTAGTAAACACAACTGGTGGCCGTACACCACACAGTTATAATTGGAGTAGTGGAGAGCTTACAGCAAATATTTCTAACATCGCTGCTGGAAATTATATAATAACGGTAACGGATACTATTAACTGTTCGGTTAGTGAAACAATTGCAATTGCAGAACCACCAGCTTTGGTAAGTGGTTTAACTGCACTAAATGAAACTTACTTTCAAGCAAACAATGGAAGTGCAACTTTAAATGTTTCTGGAGGTATTGCACCTTACATCTACAGTTGGTCAAGCGGGGCAAATACCTCTTCTGTTAGTAACCTATCGCCAGGTAATTATTCCGTTACTGTAACAGATGCTAATAATTGTTCATTAATAGAAAATTTTATTGTTGAGGCAATTGACTGTTCAGGTTTTTCGCTTTCAACAACTAAAACTAATGAAACTTATTTTGAAGCAAATGATGGTACTGCAAATGTTATAGCTAATGGTATTGCACCTTACACTTATAGCTGGTCAAGCGGAGCTGTAATTTCATCTATTACAAATTTAACTCCCTCTGTTTATACAATTGTAGTTGAAGATGCAGTTGGTTGTATTGATTCTTCATCTCTTACTATTGAAGCAGTAGATTGCAGCACTTTTGCAGCAACAATAAATAAAACAGATCAAACCTACTACCAAACAAACGATGGTACCGCAACAGTAAATATCTTAAACGGCATTAACCCTTTTGTTTACAATTGGTCAAATGGCCAAACTACTTCTAATGTTTCTAATTTAGCGCCAGGTGCTTATTCGGTAAATGTTACCGACGGTATTGGTTGTCCTATCAATAAGTCAATTATTATTAATCCAATATTTTGCGAAGAAATGGTGGTAAATGCTACTACATACAATGAAACATGTTTGGGGCAATTTAATGGACTTATAGTTATAAATAATATTTCTAATGGTGCAATACCTCTTTCAATACTATGGTCAACAGGTAATACTGGCACCGTGGCCAATAATCTTACCTCAGGTAGCTATCAATTATTAATCACCGATTTGTATGGATGCCCATTTTCCAAAACCTACGAAATAACAGCTTCTTCAATAATTAGTGCAAGCGTAAATGCTACAAATGTTAGTTCGGCAACTATAAATGATGGCGCTATTGATTTATCGGTTTCAGGAGGCATATCACCCTACAGTTTTAGTTGGTCTAATAATGCTATTACCGAAGATGTTGATCAATTAACAATGGGTAATTATACTGTTCAAATTACTGATGCAAATAATTGCAAGTTAGAAATTGATAACTTATTAATAAATAACGACTGTATGCCTAATTTTATACAATTGGATGCATTAAACATCAATAGTGGAGTTTATCAGGTTTCAGATTTTATACAATGCAATGGAAATGTTCAAATAAGTGAAAACGTTTCTTTTAAGGCTAACACATTTATTGATTTATTGAATGATTTTGAGGTAATTAAAGGTGCAGAATTTGAAGCAATTATTGATGGTTGTGAGTAAAAATAAAAAAGCCGCTACATTAATTGCAGCGGCTTTTTTTGCGTTATTTAATAACTACTCTCCGTCATCATCATTATTAATTTTATCACCTACTTTTTCGGCAGCATTTTTCATGCTATCGCCAATTTTTTCGGCCACTTTTTTTGTACCTTCTATTACTTCTTCAACTACGGTATCATCAACCATTGCGTTAATGTTTAACTCTAATTCTACATCATCGTAAATTACTTTATCTTTTAAGGTAGATAAAACGTTACCTGCTGTACCATACTCCACATTCCAAAGAGTTCTGTCGATAGTTAATTTTGCATTTGCAGTCATCAAATCATTATCAATAACAATTTTTGCCGGAAATTGTATGGTGTGTGTAATGTCTTTTATTATTAAATTACCGGTAACCTTATGGGTTGCATCGCTACCATCTTGTTCTCTAATAGGAGTCATTTTTGTTAACTCAAATTTTGCAGTTGGATATGCTTCTACATTAAAAAAATCTTCAGCAGCTAAATGCCCATCTAATTTTTGTTTAGATTCTCCTTCTAAATCTAAGGTGTTAATGGTTGCCATGTCAATTACAAAAGAGCCACTTATACCATCATCTTTAGCAGATAATTTGCCCGATTTTAACATAATGTTTCCATTGTGTTGGCCACCAATTTTGTAACCAGTCCAAAGTACGACGCTGTTTTCAGTATCAATCTTAAATTTTTGAGCGAAAGTTTCGCTACTAATAAATGCAACACAAATTAATAGTGCTACTACAATTTTAATCGTTTTCATTTTTTATGATTTATGATTTCTTAAATGTGGGTTCTAAATTTATCTAGCAAATTATTTAAAGTTTCTGCTTCTTTTATGCTTAGGTGCTTAAACTGATCTTCAATAGAGGTAAAAGTATTATCTACTTTCAACAATAAATCAAGGCCTTTTTGTGTAATTAAAACATCAACTTGTCTTCTATCAAATTGATTTGTACTTCTATCAACTAAATGTTTTACTCTTAGTTTTTCAACCAACCGCGATGCATTTGAGCTTTTGTCAAGCATTCTTTCAATAATTATATTAATCGATGCTGGTTTTGGATGCTGCCCTCTTAAAATACGTAATACATTAAATTGTTGTAGCGTTAAATTATAAGGCTTTAACCAATTAACTAATTTTTCTTGTAACCAGCTGTTTGAAAATTGCAAGTTTACCATAAGTTTATGATATTCATTATTAAATGATTTTACTTTTATGGCTTCTCCAATTTTCACAACCTTGGTTGCAAATATATGTACATACATATAACTTAGGTTTTTTTTTGTGTGTTTTAAATAATTTTAACTACAATTACAAAGCAAGCTTAATATTTAAATATGCTTGATTATATTTGTTGATATAATGGCGATAAGAATATTTGTTACTGGCGGTACTTTTGATAAAGAATATGATATGATTAATGGAAAGTTGTATTTTGATGATACACACTTACAAGAAATTTTTGATATGGGGCGATCAACAGTTAAGGTGAAGATTAGAACTTTAATGATGATTGATAGCTTGGAAATGACTACAGAAGATAGAGAAACTATAACTCATAATTGTAAAAAAGCTATAGAAGACCAAATAATTATTACTCACGGAACCGATACAATGGTAATAACCGCAAAACATTTGGCTAGTGCAAAGCTTAATAAAACAATAGTATTAACTGGTGCATTAATTCCTTATAAATTTGGTAGTTCCGATGGTTTGTTTAATCTTGGAAGTGCCTTAGCATTTGCACAATGCTTACCTGCTGGTGTTTATATTGTAATGAATGGTAAGTATTTTAAATGGAATAACGTTCAAAAAAACAAAAGTACTGGCTTTTTTGAACCACTAAATATTAATTAGAAATGAAATATACACATTTAATGTTTTTGCTAATATTTTTTTTAGCTGCTTGTACTTATAAAAATACAGCAGAAAAAGCTAAAAGTGAAAATAAAGATACCTCAAAAGCAGGAATTTTAGCTGCTAAAACTTGCGACTGCTTAAAACCATTTGATAAGCTACAAAAGGAATTCAAAAGTAAAAAAATTTCAGCAGAGGAGTATGGCAGTAGATTACAACTATTGGCAAGGCCAATGCAAGATTGTACCAACAAATTAACTGAGCAAACAGAAGACGACCCTGACTTTAAAGATGAAGTATTATTTAGGATGAAACAAGTTTGCCCAACAGTAGCAGAAATAATTGTTCCTGCACAATAACATTTATTAATGTAATTTTAAACCCATTAAATCGTTATTGTAAAAATTGACAGACTATTAAGTATACATTTTACATAGTTGTATTATTACTTTTTGTTAGTAATACAATATCTGCAGGCCACTTAATTGGTGGAGATTTTTCGTACCGATGCATTGGAAACAACCAATATGAGGTTGATTTAACTATCTATAGAAATTGTGAATGTCCTGTAGGTTCTCCAAACTGTGCAAATTTTGACAATCAAGCGGTAGTAACTGTACATAGTGGTGAAAGAGAATTGCTTGGTACTTTTATAATGAGTTTAGACACCCTTACCGAAAAAGAAGAAATTCCAATACTAATTGATGATTTATGTCTAAATGAAGCACCTGAGGTTTGTGTAGAACGATCTACTGGTTACAAAGAAATAATTGATCTTGCTCCTTCGCAAAGCGGTTATACCATTACTTACATGCGTTGTTGTAGAAATGGTTCAATAAATAATTTAAGAAATCCTGCAGATTTAGGTAATACTTATTCTTTAACCATACCACCTCAAGCAGAAGCCGATTGTAATTCTTCACCTGTATTTAGAAATTTACCACCCATTGTTTTATGTGCAGGCTATCCTTTTGAATTTGATCATTCGGCAATTGACCCAGATGGTGATGAATTAGTTTACGAGCTTTGCACCCCTCTTGATTATCCGCTTGATCCTACTCCAAGAAATTTAGGAGGAAATGGGCCGCAATTGGGAGTTGACGAAGCTGGCCCAGCTCCACCTTATAATGAGGTATCATGGGGAGACTATTTTAATGCAGAGAACCAAATAGGAGGAAATCCTGCAATGGCCATTGACCGCAATACTGGTTTTCTTACCGCCTTCCCAGATTATGCAGGTCGCTATGTTATTGGTATTTGCGTTTCTGAGTTTAGAAATGGTGTGCTCTTAAATACAACAATAAGAGATTATCAACTTAAAATTGTAGATTGCGATGTAGTACAAGCCGAAATTGAATCGGATGATATTGATGCAGATGGAAACTTTATTTTAAAAGAATGTGAAGATTATAGTGTGCAATTTGTAAACTTATCAGAAGGTACAGAAAGCTTCTATTGGCAATTTGGTGATGATTTAGCAAACGGCATGGACACTTCATTATTAAGAAACCCTGTTTATGAATATCCTGATACCGGAAGATATGAAGTAATGCTTATTGCCAACCCAAGTAAAATTTGTGCAGATACGGCAAATATTATTTTAGATCTTTATCCAAAAATGGTAGTTGATTTTGATTGGGAAGCCACCTGTGCAGGTGGAGCAATGCCTTTTACCAATGAAAGTACCACAGAAGTAGGCAACTTTACTAATTTTAGTTGGAGTTTCGGTAATGGGAATACATCAGTTTTACAAAACCCCGAAAATATTTTTGACCCAGGTGGCGATTATGAAGTTTTTTTAACCGCAACTAATAATTTTGGCTGTACCCAAGAAACTGCAAAAGAAGTTTATGTAAAACCTACACCCGAAACAGATTTTGGTAATACCCCAATTTGTATAGATCAACAGCCAATTAACTTTTCCGATTTATCTGAAATTAACATTGGTAATATTGTTTCGAGAGAATGGGAAATTACAGATGAGCTGGGTAACGTTTTATTAGATTCTGATGAGTTAAGCATTGAATATACATTTGCAAACCCCGGCAATTATAATGTGCTGTTAACAGCAATTAGTGATGAAGGATGTTCTGAAACCATTAGCAGTTCTATAACCTTAAATGAGAAATTAACCGTAAATGCCGGCCCCGATGAAGATGTATGTATTGGCAACTTAGTAACCTTAAATGCAACTGCCAACGTGCCCGCAACTTTTACGTGGGAAACCGATGTTGCTGCAAATATTGAAAACGATTCTTTACAAAACCCCACTATAACACCTTTTCAAAATACTATTGTAACGGTTTATGCTACCGACCCTAATGGTTGCGTTGGTACTGATAATTTGCAAATAACATCGCAGCCTTTACCTATTGTAAATGCTGGCATAAATGATACACTTTGCTTAGGAGATACTTACGCTTTAAATGGTTTTGGCCAACCTGATGGCAACGAAACCGGACAGATAAGTTACCAATGGTTTCCAGATAATTTTATAACTAATACAAACATTAGCAACCCAACTGTAAACCCACAAAATGATATTACCTATTACTTAACCATTACCGAAAACGAGTTTAATTGTACCAATACCGATAGTGTTTTTATTAAAGTACTAAAACCTATAAACGCATCTATTAGCGATGATTTAAATACCTGCGAGTTAGAACCTGTTGAGTTAATGGCAAGTGGTGGAGATTTTTATGATTGGCAGCCACCAACTGGCTTAAATGATCCTTCTTCCAATAGCCCAATAGCTACCTTAGAAGAAAGCACTAATTATATTGTAGATGTAAGTAATGCTTGTTTTTCGGGTCAGGTTTCTGTTTTCGTAAATGTTCAACCAGCTCCAAATGTTGATGCTGGAGATGATGTAGTAATAGACATTGGAGATATTATACAATTTGATGCTACAATAGAAAACAATGCCGAAACAATACAATGGTTGCCTAATGTAGATATTTTGAGCGGTGCAAATACTGCCAACCCCGAGTTGCAGCCACTACAAAGTCGAGATTATGTTCTTACTGCCACCTCAGAGTTTGGTTGTAGTTTAAGCGATACGGTTTCAGTAACCGTTAATAATATTTTTAACTTTTGGGTACCAAATGCCTTTTCTCCAAATGAAGATGGCAATAATGATGCAATTGGAATTACACCAAAGGGAATAAAAGACATTCAAGTTTTTAGAATTTACAATCGCTGGGGACAAAAGGTATTTGAAACAAATGATCTTAACCAAAAGTGGGATGGTACTTTTAAAGGCAAGCCGCAAGAGTTAGGCGTTTATGTTTACTACGTAATAGGTATTACTTTTTTAGATGAGTTATTTAAAGATAAAGGCAACATTACTTTAATACGATAACGTGCTTCTTATCCTATAAAATAAACTGTTCTTAGCAGAAAAAAAAATTACTACAAAAAATATAATATGTAAAATTTTGCATAAATAGATTTATTAGAGTAAATTTAATTTTTGAAAACTTTTTGTAAACTAAATTATTACTTATTAAATATCTAATCCACATACTTGCAATATTACTTGTGTCAACTTTTCATACAAGTGCTGGCCATTTAATTGGCGGTGATTTTTCTTACAAATGCCTTGGCAATAATGAATATGAAGTTAATTTAACTATCTATAGAAATTGTGAATGCAAAGCAGGTTCTTCAAATTGTGCAGATTTTGATATGCAAGCTAAAGTAACTATTTATACAGGCAACTTGCAGTTTGTTGATACTTTAATAATGAATTTGGATAGACAAACAGAAAGAGAAGAAATTGATTTACAAACAGATGATTTATGTTTAAAAGAAAGACCAGAAGTTTGCGTAGAAAGATCAACAGGTTATAGCGAAATAATATCACTTCCTCCCTCTTCAACTGGTTATACTTTAAACTACACGCGTTGCTGTAGAAATGGGTCAATCAACAATTTAGTCAATCCTTCAAAACTAGGCAATACCTATTTGTTAAAAATTCCTCCAAGTAACGAGGCGGAATGTAACTCCTCTCCGGTTTTTAAAAACTTACCACCCATTATTTTATGTGCAGGCTATCCTTTTGAATTTGACCATTCGGCAATTGATGCTGATGGAGACGAATTGGTTTATGAACTCTGTACACCTTATGATTTTCCACTAAACCCAGATTCGGTAGAGGAGGGCGGTAATGGGCCTATTATACAAGATGGAGAAGTAGGGCCGCCGCCGCCTTATGATGAGGTGCCTTGGGAAGATTATTTTAGTGCTTCTAACCAAATTGGTGGTAACCCTGCAATGACTATTGATCGTAAAACGGGCTTACTTACTGCATTTCCAGATTATGTAGGCCGCTATGTAATAGGTATATGTGTTTCAGAATATAGAGGTGGAGTATTATTAAATACAACAATAAGAGATTATCAACTTAAAATAGTTGATTGTGATGTAGTACAAGCAGAAATTGAATCGGATGATATTGATATGCAAGGTAATTTCATTTTAAAAGAATGTAAAAACTATAGTGTGCAATTTGTAAACCTATCAGAAGGTTCAGAAAGTTTTTTTTGGGATTTTGGTGATGACGTGGCAAATGGAATGGATACTTCAATATTAAGAAACCCTGTTTACGAATACCCAGATTCGGGTAAATATGATGTGAAATTAGTGGTTAACCCCAATAAATTATGTGCCGATACAGCAAATATTATCTTAAACCTTTACCCTAAATTAGTAGCCAATTTTGACTGGGAATCAACTTGCGCCGATGTTGGTATGAAATTTACAAACACAAGCACTACCGATGTAGGCGTAATAGCTGACTATAGTTGGAGTTTTGGAGATGGTAATAATTCTACAGATATAAACCCAAATAATGTATTTGAGTTAGGAGGCGATTACCAAGTTTTTTTAACCGTAACTAACGATGTTGGTTGTACCCAAGAAGTTGCAAAACAAGTTTATGTAAAGCCAACACCGGCAACCAACTTTGGTAATACTTTAATTTGTATAGATCAACAGCCGGTCAATTTTTCCGATTTATCTCAAATTAACATTGGTAATATTGCAATGCGAACGTGGCAAATTACTGATGCTTTGGGTAACATTTTGTTAGACTCGGACGAGCTAAATATTGAATTTGAATTTACAGCACCAGGCGATTACAATGTTTTTTTAACCGCTATTAGTGAAGAAGGTTGCTCTGGAACTACTACAGGCTTAATTACTTTGTTTGATAAGTTAGTAGTTGATGCTGGAGAAGATGGAGATTTTTGTAAAGGAAATGCGGTTCAATTAAATGCAACAAGTAATGCACCAGCAACCTTTATTTGGGATACTAATATTTCAATACAAATTGACGATAATACCTTACAAAACCCAACTATAAATCCTACAGAAAACATAGTTGTAACAGTTTTGGCTACCGACCCAAATGGCTGTACTAGTAAAGATAGTTTACAAATTACAGCTCGCGCTTTACCAAATGTTAATGCTGGGAAAAATGACACACTTTGCTTAGGAGATAGTTTTAATTTAAATGGTTTTGGAGAAGCCACAGCCGAAAATGCCAGGCCAATAAGTTATCAATGGTCTCCCAATAGTTTTATAACCAATACAACTACAAACAACCCAACTGTAAACCCACAAGATGATATTACTTATTATTTAACCGTTACCGAAAACGAATTTAATTGCGCCAATACCGATAGTGTTTTTATTAAAGTTTTAAAACCCATAAGCGCTATGGCTAGTGATGATTTAAATACCTGCGAGTTAGAACCTGTTGAGTTAATGGCAAGTGGTGGAGATTTTTATGATTGGCAGCCACCAACTGGCTTAAATGATCCTTCTTCCAATAGCCCAATAGCTACCTTAGAAGAAAGCACTAATTATATTGTAGATGTAAGTAATGCTTGTTTTTCGGGTCAGGTTTCTGTTTTCGTAAATGTTCAACCAGCTCCAAATGTTGATGCTGGAGATGATGTAGTAATAGACATTGGAGATATTATACAATTTGATGCTACAATAGAAAACAATGCCGAAACAATACAATGGTTGCCTAATGTAGATATTTTGAGCGGTGCAAATACTGCCAACCCCGAGTTGCAGCCACTACAAAGTCGAGATTATGTTCTTACTGCCACCTCAGAGTTTGGTTGTAGTTTAAGCGATACGGTTTCAGTAACCGTTAATAATATTTTTAACTTTTGGGTACCAAATGCCTTTTCTCCAAATGAAGATGGCAATAATGATGCAATTGGAATTACACCAAAGGGAATAAAAGACATTCAAGTTTTTAGAATTTACAATCGCTGGGGACAAAAGGTATTTGAAACAAATGATCTTAACCAAAAGTGGGATGGTACTTTTAAAGGCAAGCCGCAAGAGTTAGGCGTTTATGTTTACTACGTAATAGGTATTACTTTTTTAGATGAGTTATTTAAAGATAAAGGCAACATTACTTTAATACGATAAAAACCTATCCTTCTTTATTATACGATTAATTAAAAAAATTCTTTTTTTTGCATTCTTTATTAAAAAAGAAAGCAGACTACTATGCGGCATTTGCCAAACAATATTGTTATAATAATTGCTGACAGCTTGCGCTACAAAACAGTAGCAAGTGCTACCACGCCAACACCATATTTAAACAAAAATAGTTTTCAATTTACACAAGCCCGCTCTGCCGGTTGTTGGACTTTGCCTGCAACTGCCAGCTTATTTACTGGCTTATCACCACATCAACACGGCGCAACCAGCCAAACCAGAAGTATAAATAAAGAAGTACCAACCCTTGCCGAAATATTGAAAAAACAAGGTTACGCTACACATCAGGTAACCGCAAATATTGCCACCACAGAAATATTTGGCTTAAACAGAGGTTTTGATGAAATAGTAAAAATATGGACTACGGTGCAGCCGAAATTTAAAAAATTTCAACAATTTTTGGTTTTAATTGGTAAACCAAGGCTAAGAAAAAAGTTGTTTTCTAAAGATTTTTTGATGGCCAAAATGTCGGAAGATTTAGATATGGCTAAAGCCTGGATGCAACAAATGATTAATGATTCTTTTAATAAAGCCACTGCCATTATTAAACGTAATGAACTTCAAAATAAAAAAAGCTTCGTTTTTATTAACCTAATGGAAACTCATTTTCCATATCATATTTCACCAGTTTTTAAGTTTTCTACACCAGGGCTTTTTCAAAAATTTACAGAGGCGAATCATTTATTTCATCTAGCTAACCAAACTTTTTTAACCAATGGTAAACAGCACTTAAAACCAGAAAATCTATCAAAAATAGAAAACAGGCAGCTAATCAGTTATAATATTATTGCAGAAACCATTAATGATTTTGTCGAACAGCATCATAAAAATAAAAATAATTTTGTTGTATTTGGCGGCGACCACGGCGAAACTTTTGGTGAGCAAAATTGGATATATCACTTTAGCAATGTTACCGATGGCGGCAATCATGTGCCGCTGTTTATTTTACCACCTGGCAAAAATGATGGCACTATTATAGAACAAGCGGTAAGCACAAAACATTTGTATCATACCATATTAAAACAACTAAAAATTAATACAAATGGCCCATCATTAATAAACGAACCTTATGAAGCTACTGCATTGTTAGAGAGTTTTTGGTATAATAATAAAGGGAAAACATTGCCACAGTTTAGGCACAATCAGTTTTGTTTTATACAAAATAAAATGCGTTATCGCTTTTTTAATGATGCCTGGTATATGGCTCCAATTATGCAAGGCAATGTAGAACCTCATTTTGAGATAATAAATGATAAAAATTTAAAACCTATTTTGGAGTTTACTGACAATAAGCTTGAAAAAGAGAAATTGAGGCGTCAGTTTGAAGAATTTTGCTTATTTTCGGAAAAAATTTGAAGAAATAGCATAAAAGATGAGAAAAACGCAACCTTTTTTATTTTTGTAAGTAAACAAGTAATAGAATTATGGTTTAGGTTTTTCATAATGCTAATTGGTTGATTAAAAGAGTTTAGCTTTCTGCTAAGCTCTTTTTTAGTGTAAGCTTATTTTATAATAAGCTTTTCAATTTCTTTTACGGGTACACTACCATGGCTCAAAAAATCATCGTGAAAACTTCGTAGGTTATTATCAACTTTTTTAAAGTATACATTTCTTAGTTCTAATATTTCTGACAGGCCGGTATAGTAACTGCAAAGTTGTACCTGTGTAAGTTTTGCTCGTTTTATTTTGCCTGCTGCTTCTGTAGTTTCTTGAAACGCCTCATTTACTAACATGCTTAATGCATCTGCTTCACTTAAATTTTGAGTATGTAAGCCATAATCTAAAATAGTGTTGCTAATTATGCGCAAAAGCCATTTGTAGTACATTAGCCAAAGTTCTGGTTGGTTGTTGCCATAACCTTCTTCTAACATCATTCTTTCGGTATAACAAGCCCAACCTTCTACCATAGTACCATTGCCTAAAATACTTTTTATTAAGCTGGGTACTTTGTTGGCTTCAACCAATTGCGTGTAATGGCCAGGTATTGCTTCATGAATGTTTAATATTTGCAACATATAGTTATTATACTCCCGCAAATAACTTTCGGCTTCTTCCTCAGTATAATTATCCAATGGAGTTACGTTGTAAAAGGTGTCATTATCTTTTTCGTATGGCCCAGGCGATGAAATACTTGCTCCTGCTACGCCTGCCATATATTTTGGTGTTTCTCGCACAACTAAAGGTTTTTCCGGATCTAAATAAACCAAATCGTTTGCTTCTACAAACTGTTTTAATTCAGGTATTTGTTGCTTTATAGCTTCAATAAAATCAGTTCTGTTAACGTGTTGCTCCGAAAGTTTTCCAATTAATAGCTTAACAGCTCCACTTTTTGGTATCTCAGTATCTGCAAAATATTTTGGCCATAAATCGGCAGTAATTTGTTGCATTTTTTCCAGCGTTTCTTTTTTTTCTTTTAGAGCTCTGTTATATATTTCTTCAGCAGTAAAATTGCTGTTAATATCATATTTAAATTTTTGAGCGTATAGCTCTTTCCCTAATCTAAAAGATTTGGCAGCACCATTTGCTTTAATTGTAGGTAAATATTCATTTTCTAACCAAGTAGTAAAACCTTCAATTGCAGCAATAGCTGCTTTAAGGGATTCAAAAATGCGGGCTTTGGTAGCATTATTTTTATTTGCTTTGTTTATAGCATCTGGAATGTCGGTATTAAACAAAGTTAATGAACCTGTAATTTGCTTTATTGCCAATTCGGTATGCTCAATGGTTGCATCTGTAATATTTGCTTTTGCTTCCTGGTAATATCTCGGCACTAAGCTTAGTTTTTTTGAAAGAAAATCGGCTTTCTCATCAGCTGTTGCATCATCATTTCTTAATACTGCATCAAAAGCACTACCTAAATTATAATTAGATGGATTCCATTGGTAAGATTTGTAATCATTAATGTACCATATGGAAGAATTTAAAAAGTTTTCAATTAAAGCATAATCTGTTTTTTCATTACTAATTAATAAAGTTGTATCAAATTTAGCTAATTCATTTAGTAGCATTTCATAAGCTTTTATTTTTTTTGTCCTATTACCTTCATTTGGTATTTCAAGCGTGGCATCATATTTATGAAATCCTTCAATACTTGCCCAAACTGGGTTTAGTTGCCAAAGTTGATTGATAAAATGTTTTTTGTAACTACTAAAATTTAGAGCCTCATTTTGCTCCTTGGTAGCTGTTTTATTGTTTTCTGTTGCTGTAGGCTTGGTTTGCACATTGTTATTATTAGTATTTCTTACTTTTTCAGTAATTTTTAAATCTTCGCTTAATGCCTTATTCATTAGTTTAGATTTGCTTGAGTAAGGCTTGCTATTTTGACCATTAACATTAATAGTAAACAAAATAATTAAAGCAAAAAATAAATTTTTCATACACATAATTTAAGAACCCAAAACTAAAGCAATAAATTCAATTCTGCAAAATCATTTAAGTTGTTGATTTATAGTAATTTATGATTTTAAATAAAAGTAAACTCCACTCTTCTTTCTTTAACTTACCTTTGTACTGTATTTGAGTATTTGACAAGCTGCCACTAAATGATTTTATATTTTAAACAAATCAAGATTTAGTTAAATTTAATTAATACAGATAGACTAATAATGTAAGCTGATTGTCAATTTTGGTTAAGATAATATTTTAAAATGGTACTACTTAAATAAAATTGTTAACCTTGCTTATTAACAGTAATACAATTATATTTTTACAAATTTTAATGAACAAAATCTTATCAATAAACAAAATGAATATTAATTTTAAATCATTGGCAACCATTCTACTTGCAATTTTTGGTGGCCTCATTACATTAAACGCACAAAACCAAATTAACTTATTAGATAATTTAACCTACCCAGGAAAAACATTAAACGATATTTGGGGTTACAGTAGTGGTGCAAACGAATATGCCTTAGTTGGTCTTATCGATGGTTTTTCGGTAGTTAACGTAACCAACCCTAATAATGCAGTTCAAGTACAAACACAAAATGGTATTAACTCTACTTGGCGAGATATTAAAACTTGGGGTAACTACGCTTACGTTAGTAACGAAAGTGGCAACGGAATTGAAATTTTTGACCTAAGCGGTTTGCCAGGTTCAATGACAAATAGTTTTTGGACTGGTAACAACGGCGTTTCGTTTAGCACAGCACACAATTTATATATAGATGAATTTGGTATAATGTATGTATTTGGTGCAGACTACCAAACTGGTGGCGCAATAATGGCCGATTTAGCTGCAAACCCAACCAACCCACCAGTTGTTGGCGTTTACAATACTCGTTATTGTCACGATGGTTTTGCCCGCAATAACATATTATATACTGCCGAAATAAACAATGGCATTTTTTCTATTGTAGATGTAACCAATAAAAGTAATACTGTGGTTTTAGCTACGCAAACTACCACTAATAACTTTACACACAATACTTGGTTAAGTGATGATGGTAGCCACCTTTTTACTACCGATGAAAGGGCGGGTTCAGAAGTTGGCTCTTATGACATTAGTAACCTTGGCAATATTCAGCGAGTTGATGGTAATTTTTCTTCACCTAGTACAGGTACAGTACCACACAATACACACGTATTAGATGATTGCTTAATAACCTCTTGGTATGCTGATGGTGTAACTGTTGTTGATGCAAAAGTACCTAGTATATTGGTTGAAGTTGGTTTTTACGATACTAACCCAAGTTCGGGTGGTAATTTTGATGGTTGCTGGGGAGCATTCCCATTTTTACCAAGTGGCAACATTTTAGCGTCCGATCAAACCGAAGGATTATTTGTTTTAGAAGCTGGCTGCCCTTGTGCAGTTAGGTTAACAGGTACCATAACAGATGCCGCCTCTGGCAATTCAATTAATAATGCAACCGTAACTTTTACTGGCCAAACTAACGCCAATACAACATCTGATATTACTGGTTATTATGGTACCGGCACCCCTAATGCAGGTACTTATAGCGTAACCTTTAATGCCCCAGGTTATGCCCCGCAAACTATAACAGTTAATATGACAAACTGTGCCACAGTTAATCAAAATGTTCAATTGGCTTTACAAGGTGCTTGTTCGCAAAGCGGGCAAGTTACAGACGGAAGTGGCAGCCCACTTAATGGAGTAACTTTGGTTTTTGATGATGGTGCAGGTTTTACTGCAACCGCTACAACAAATGCTTCTGGTAACTATACCGCAAATCTTACCACAAACACCACTTTTAACGGCTATGTTGGAAAATGGGGATATATTACCCAAGCTATTACCAATGTGCAAGCCTGTGGTAATTTAGATATAACTCTTCAACAAGGTTATTGTGATGATTTTGCAGCCGACTTAGGTTGGTCTGCCAGCAGTAATGGAGCTACTACTGGTTTTTGGGAATTAGGAGAACCAATAGGAACTGACCTTAACGGTACACCAGCTAACCCAGATTTTGATGTAAATAATGATTTAGGCGATCAATGCTATGTAACAGGTAATGCTGGCGGTGGCGTTGGTGGTGATGATATTGATGGCGGGGAAGTAATACTTACCTCACCAGCTTTTGATTTAAGTGCTGGCGTTGATCCGTATATTGAATACGACCGTTGGTATTTTGATGATGGAGGAAATTCGGCCGCAGATGATGAAATGGTAGTTGAAATTAGTAATAATGGCGGCGGCAGTTATACAACTGTTGAAACCATTACCGATGGCAACCAAGAAAGCCAATGGGTAAATAACAACTTTAGAGTATTAAATTTTGTAACCCTAAGCAGTAACATGCGCTTACGCTTTAGAGCTAGCGACATTGGCCAAGGGCATATTGTAGAAGCTGGCGTAGATGATTTTTGTATATCTGACCAAGCAGTAGCACAACCAGTAGTAGCTTTTACCAGCTCACAAAATTCTGGTTGTAGCCCGTTTACAGTTACTTATACCGATAATTCTACCAACAACCCAACCAGTTGGAATTGGAGTTTTCCTGGTGGTAGCCCATCATCATCTACCGCACAAAACCCTACCGTTACTTATAACAATCCGGGTACTTATAATGTTACTTTAACAGCAACAAATGCTGGTGGTTCTGGTTCAACTACTACCAATGCTGCTATAACAGTTTATGCCAACCCAACTGTTAGCTTCAGTTTGCCATCTTCTACAGGGTCTAGCACTCCCATAAGCTTAATTGGAACACCATCAGGTGGAAATTTTAGTGGTCCGGGTGTTACTTTAAACGCATTTAATCCATCTTTAGCTGGCCCTGGGCAACATACCATAAACTATAATTATACCGATGCTAATGGTTGCTCTGCTACCGCATCAGACAATATATTTGTGTTTTCCATTACTTACAATTTTGTATCATACAACTTAGGTACAATAGCGCCAAAAATATTGGGTAATATTGATGAGTCGCTTCAAATATATCCAAATCCGGTAGCAGATTTTATTGAGATGAGTTTCTTTACCACCGAAATGCCAGAAGAACCATTGCAATATGCCGTTTATGATGTAAGTGGTAAAAGATTAAAAACAAACACTTTTAATATTAATGACCTATATCATTCAGAAAAAATTGATGTTAGTAATTTGACTGCTGGCACTTATATACTAAATATTAGTAATACTGCTGGTACAGTTTCTAAAAGAATAATTAAGCGATAGTTAAAATAACTAATTTAGTGTTTAAAAGCCCGCTACTTTGTAGTGGGCTTTTTTTGTTTTTTTAAGAAAAAACCATTTGCATAAGCTTAATTTTGTAGCATTGAAGTTTATTTTTAAATATTTAATGTTCATTTTAATGAACCTGCTTTTTTTTACAAGCTGTTTAAAAGATCCTTGTACAGATGTGTTTTGTGCTGCTAACGGAGAATGTATTAATGGTACTTGCCTTTGCAACAGTAAATACCTTGGCGAAAAATGTGAGAACAGCTATGCTACATACTATGCAGGTAGTTACGAAGTTTTTAACATAGCAATAGATACAATAATTGATACCATTGCCCTTAATGTTTACAATAACTCTACCGATAGTATAACAATTAACAATTATGCAGGTTTAAGTAATAACTTAAATGTAATAGCCATTGTACAAAATGATAGTATGATTAATATTTTTGAGCAGATAAATTCATTTGAATTAGAAGATAGTATAGAGCAAAGCATATGTGTTTCAGGCACCTTATTAGGTAAACCAACAGATACCTTGGTGCTTTCCTCTATTTATTCTAATGGTGATATGAATTTTACTTACAACAGAAAGGTATTAAAAATTTCTAATTGATTTGAAGCGTAACATTACTTTTACATTTCTTATTCTATTTTTAATAAACATTTTTTACAGCTGTAAAAAATGCAAAGAACTCTTTTGTGAAGAAGGCTTTTTTGATTTAAAAACTTGCCAATGTGTTTGCGAAAATGATTTTGAAGGCAAGTTTTGCAACCAGAAAGTGGTACAAAAATTTGTTGGAGAATGGCAGGCAAAAGATAAATGCACAGGCGCTAAAAATAAAAATATTGACTATACGGCAAAAATTAGTCTAACTAAAAGTAAAAACTTGATTGTAAATAATTTTTTAAGTCAACAAAATATTAATTTACCATTGCAGTTAAATAAAACTGAAAAAAACTTTATTCAATTGAACAAGATAATATTAGGAAACAACATAACACTAAGCAACGGCAGTGCTACAATAAATGAACAACATAATCAACTATCGTGGCAGTACTGCTTTGAGCAATTAGGCAGTATGTATAACTGTACTGCTACTTGGAAAAAAATTAATTAATCTAAAAATTTATATAAAAATATGAATAATTTTTTAAAATCAATAATGGCTATAGCATTAGCCGCTTTTGTATTTACGGGTTGTGTAGATGACCCTTGTGACTCCATAGAATGTGGTGTAAACGGAAATCCAATAGAATCAGCAGACGGCTCAAGCTGTTCTTGCGAATGTATTAACGGTTTTGAAGGCACAACTTGCGATGTGTTGGCAACAGGTAAATTTATTGGTAATTGGGATGCATTGGATATGTGTAGTTCAGAAAATTTTGCTTATGATGCGACTATAAACCCACTTGCTACTGATCAAACAAAAGTTCAGGTTACCAACTTTGGTGGCTTTGGTGAGTTACTGTCTTGGAGCACCGTAATTTCTGGTGATACTATAAGCATACCATTAAGCGATGTACAAGGTTTATTAGCTGAAGGTATGGGCATAATGTCAACTGATGGAAATACCATTAACTGGGAATATACTGTAACAGATGCTACAGGTGGCGAAGATTCTTGCAGCGGCGTTTGGACAAAAGTTCAATAACAACGACTAATAAACGTATTTAATAAAAAAGGCTGTATCAATTTGGTGCGGCCTTTTTTTATTTTATTAAAATAATAGGCGTTTTACAACTTATACAATTCTGTCGAGTGACAGTTTTTATAACGGTTGAATTATATACCAACTCAATATTATCGTAAAACTTATTACAAGTTTTATCTTCATCAATAGGAAGCAGTTTTACTTCAAGCGTATCCGTTTCGGTGTTGTTGTATTTAAATTGTAATGTTGTAGTTATTTCATTACCGAAGTTTTCATTTAGTATGTTAGCTTTAGTAATACTAAGCGGCAAAGAAAGTGTGCCTAATTGCGGAGCGGAAACATTGTCAAGTTGATGTTCAATTAAATTACCATCTTCATAAACTTCCAAATCATCTAACAAGTAATCATTTGTGAAAATACTTTCATTTTCTAAGTTTAATATTTGAACCTTTAAATGCTCGTTAAATTCAATAGCAATTGGCTCTGCAAAACATTTTTCAGTATTGCATTGGTAATTAAGTATTGCAAATAAAATTAATAATAGGAATGATAGTGTACGCATATTCCTTGTTAATTTTTTTCAAATATAATAGTTCTAATACGTAATATGCTTCTGTTTAACTTATTTAATAAAATTGAAATGTAACTAAAAAAATCAGCACGTTTTTTATTTACCCATAAGCGACTTACCTTTGCACAAACTTTAAATAGTAGATGGCAAACGCAATTTATAAAATACCTCAGATAACTAACGAAACCGTAAAAAGCTATGCGCCTAATAGTGTTGAGCGCAGTAAGCAAAAAGCCGCTATTGAGCAGCTAAAAGCGAAAGCAATAAGTATACCGATGTATATTGGAGCGGAAGAGGTTACTACCGATGACACACGCACTTTACATCCGCCACACGAGCATCAACACAAATTGGCTACCTATAGCTATGGTAACAAACAACACGTAAGCGATGCTATTGATGCGGCACTTGCAGCTAAACCAGCCTGGGAGGCTATGCCGTGGAAGCAACGTGCCGCTATATTTTTAAAAGCTGCTGATTTGTTAGCTGGCGAATATCGTTATGTACTAAATGCAGCCACCATGTTGGGGCAATCAAAAAATGTATACCAAGCTGAAATTGATGCCGCTTGCGAGTTTATTGATTTTTTACGCTTTAATGTTGCCTTTGTAAACGAAATTTACGCAGAGCAACCAATTTCTTCTGCTGGCGTTTGGAATAGTACCGAATATCGTCCGTTAGAAGGTTTTACCTTTGCCATTTCACCCTTCAACTTTACTGCTATTGCTGGTAACTTATGCACTTGTATGGCAATGTTGGGTAATACTGTAGTTTGGAAATGTGCCGATTCTGCTATTTATTCTGCACACTTTATAATGCAATTGCTTAAAAAAGCTGGCCTGCCTGACGGTGTAATCAACTTAATTTATGTTGATGGCCCAACTGCTGGCGAAGTAATATTTAACCATCCTGACTTTGCTGGTTTGCATTTTACTGGTTCTACCGGAGTTTTTAAGCACTTATGGAAAACTATTGGGCAAAATATTGATAAGTACAAAACCTATCCGCGTATAGTTGGCGAAACTGGTGGGAAAGATTTTGTAATGGCACATGCTTCTGCAGATCCAATTGTAACAGCAACTGCATTGGCACGTGGTGCTTTTGAGTATCAGGGGCAAAAATGTTCTGCTGCTTCACGGGCATATATACCAAACAATATTTGGCCGGCAGTAAAACAAAAGTTGTTAACTGATATTCCATCGTTTAAAATGGGTACGGTTGAAGATTTTGGTAATTTTGTAAATGCTGTAATTGACGAAGTAGCTTTTGATAAAATTGCCGCCTATATTGATGGCGCAAAACAAGATGCCGATGCAGAGATATTAGTTGGTGGTAACTACGATAAAACTAAAGGTTATTTTATTGAACCTACTATAATTGTAGCAAAAGATGCGAAGTACAAAACCATGTGCGAAGAAATTTTTGGCCCGGTACTAACTATTTATGTGTACAATGAAAATGAGTTTGAAGCCACACTTGATGTGTTAGATAGCACAAGTGAGTATGCCTTAACAGGAAGCATTATTGCTGCTGATAGAGCAGCTATTATATTAGCATCTGAAAAATTAAAACATGCCGCAGGTAATTTTTATATTAACGATAAACCAACAGGCGCAGTAGTAGGCCAACAACCATTTGGTGGTGCAAGAGCTTCGGGTACTAACGATAAAGCTGGTTCAAAATTAAACTTGTTAAGATGGATTTCGCCACGAACAGTAAAAGAAACTTTTGACCCAGCAGTAGATTACAGATATCCTTTTTTAGAAAGTTAACGGGTTTAAAATTAGTAGTATTTTAAAATGAAGTATAAACGACTTTTTGTGGTTCATTTGTTTTTTATAGGCTTATTATTGAGCATTACAAAAGTTAATGTCGCTCAAACACAAAACGCCACTACTGCAAAAGTTAAAATAGATACGGTTTATCTTAAAGCAGTAAAAAGTAGCCATTTTAAAATAAGGCTACCGCAAAATTTAGATCTTTCGGTTTATGAAGATTTGTTTAATACTTATGGCGAACTTAAAATTGTGCAAATAAAAGGTAAGAAAAGGAAATTTATTGGAAACTTTAATAATATAAGCCGAACAAAATATGTAAATAATGCCTTAAACCGAGCAGGCGTTACAAATACTAAAATTATACTTTTTAAAACCTGGATACCTCCTGTAATTGTAAAAAAGAAACCCGCATTACCACAAAAGAAAATTGAAAAAGAGGTAACCTCGCAAAGCATTACTTCTGGTGAAAATTCTACTAAAAAGATAAAGGAGACTAATACTAATCCTTTTCCTGCAAGGCCAAAAAAACAAAGTATAAGTAATAAACCTTCTTCAGAAAAAAATTATATAAAAGTTGAGGAAGATACAGAACCTGTTAAACAGAAAAGCCCTGAAAAAATTGATGAAAATAATAAAGATCAATTTATTTTAATATTGCCAAAGGTGAGTAATCCAGAAGTATATTTATATGTTTTGAAAGATTTAGGCACGGTTGAATACAAGCAATTACCAAACGAGCAATGGTATTATTATGTTGGTTTTTTTAAAGATGCAAACAAAGCAAAAGCCATCTTACCAAAAATAAAAGAAAGAGGCTTTACTAAAAGTGGAAAAGTAAGTAGTATTAAAAATGCTGAAAAGGTAGCACTTACTATGTACCCAAGCTTACCACCAATAGCAGCTTCGAAATTAGATAAAAAAGCAAAACCAGTTGAAGATAAAAAAGTAGACAAAACACTTTTTTATAGTATTGAGTTGCCACCAGTTGGTAACCCCGAAATTTATTTTACCGCTTTTGAAGACGTAGGAAGAGGCTTTAGTGAAATTGCACCCAATGGTAAAGGCGTGTATTATATTGGTCAATTTCAAACAGAAGACTTAGCCAATAAAAAAATAGACGAATTAAAGCAAAGAGGTTTAAGCAATGGTACTATTGTAAAATTTGAAAATGAAAAAAGGGTAGATGCTTATAGTGAAATTTATGTGAGTATAGCCGAAAAAGAAACGCTTAATGAAAATGTAAAAAAATTAGAAGCGGTAAATAAAATTGCCACACACCCTAATGGCATTTTTCAAATCAGGCTAAAATTAGTAGAAAACCCAGATGTACTTAAAGCAGTTTTTAAAGATGTAGGTAAACTTAAAATAGGTTATTTTGATGATGACTCGGAGTATTACTTTATGGGTAATTATCTCTTTCAAGAAGAGGCCGAAAAGGTAATTGAACAATTAAGAGAAAGAGGTTTAACCCAATTTAATTTACTAAATGTAATGGCAGCAGGACTTACTCCTAATGTTTTTAAATCAAAAGTTAGAAATGTGTACAAAATAAACTTAGGTTTTTTAACAGAGAAAGAACAGAGTTTATTAAGACCTTATGGTACTTTAACCAGCAACAATAGTGAAAATGAAACAACCTATTATTTGGGCGACTATCCAACCCAAAAAGTTGCCAACATAATTGCCGAGGTAATAAAAGAGGTAGGTTTTAAAAAATCGGTATCGGTAGAATTTTTTACCGAATAGAATTTAACGGATTATATAAAAAGCAATAGTTAAAAAAGCTTAGGAATACCGTATATTTGCAATATATATTAAAGCAATTTAACTTAAATTTTAATGAAAATATCAGTAATAGGTGCCGGTAATGTAGGTGCCACTTGTGCGCAGGCTTTAGCCCAGCGCGATTTTGTAAACGAAGTAGTTTTGTTAGACATTAAAGAAGGCATTGCCGAAGGTAAGGCCTTAGATATGTGCCAGCGTGCCCCAATTGATGGTTACAGCACCATTGTAAAAGGAGTAACAAGTGATTATGCTGCAACCGCAGGTTCGGAAGTAGTTATTATTACTAGTGGTATACCACGTAAGCCAGGCATGAGTCGCGATGATTTAATTTCTACCAACGCAAAAATAGTGAAATCGGTTACCGAAGCTTCGGTTGAAGCCTCACCAGATGCCAAAATTATTGTAGTATCTAACCCTTTAGATGTAATGACTTATACGGCTTTCTTGGCATCAAAAAAGAAACCTAATGAAGTAATGGGTATGGCAGGCATATTAGATATAAGCCGTTACAAAGCCTTTATTGGTATGGAGTTAGGTGTTTCTGTTAAAGAAATTCAAGCTTTATTATTAGGCGGCCATGGAGATACAATGGTACCATTGCCTCGCTTTACTTCTGTAGCTGGTATACCAGTAACATCATTAATAGCAGAACAAAGATTAAACGAAATTGTAGAACGCACCAAAAAGGGTGGGGGAGAATTGGTTAAATTAATGGGTACTTCTGCCTGGTATGCACCTGGAACAGCAGCGGCACAAATGGCCGAAGCAATTGTTAAAAACGAAAACAGAATTTTTCCGGTAGCAGCTTGGTTAACTGGTGAATATGGACAAAAAGATGTATTTCTTGGAGTACCAGTTCAATTAGGTAAAAACGGTATAGAAAAAATAGTAGAAGTTGCTTTAAATGATGACGAGCAAACTTTACTAAACACTTCGAGCGAGCACGTAAAAGTGGTAATGAAAACTTTAGACGATATGGCTATTTTTAGCTGATTTAGTGAGGTCTCTTACGCAAAAAATAGTCACATTTTATGATTTTCAATATTAAGATGTTGATATATTTAAACTCTCTTAGGTATGGAAAACTTTGAAGATTTATATACAGATTATTTGATTAGCTCAAGTTCTTAACGACAGCTACGGGCATGGCTTATTTATTGTAGATAAAGCACGACAAAATTACGCGGGAGTTATCCAAAGGGAATTTCGACAGTAAATTTTTATGGAAGAAAGTCAAAATTCTCTCAACCGAATTTATCTGACGTTTGACCTCTACTGGATAGTTTACCACTTTTAAGTAAAGCTCAAACTCTATTGATTCATTCTGTAAGTTAATAACTGTATATTCATCAGGGTGAATTTTTAAATGATCAATTAAATCTTAAAATAGTTCGAATTTAATATAATTGAACTTACTCAATTTTAGCTTATGTTTCTTAATAAATGAATTTTTGTCAAATGTATTTTTTTGTATTGAATCAAAAAGGATAAGTTTGATAGGGCTGTCTTTTAGGCTTATTGATTTTAATTGTTTTCTAAACTTTTTGGCTGATAATTTTTTTAATGATTGAACAAGTATTTCTAAATCATTTTCTTCAGATTTCGGCATATACGGAATTACAATTTTTGCCTTTAATTTTTAACTATTAAACTTTAAGTGTCAATAAAAGGCTTTTAAGGGTAGCTAAATTAGGTTTTAATTTAAGAAACTCACATTTTGGTTGTTGATATTAAAATTAGCAGAATTTAATTAAGTATAATAATTGAATTCAGCTTTAAAAAGTTGCTGATAACATGTTTCTTTAGAATTAGTAAATCAATTTTCAGAATTTAACAACCTTTATAGCAGCAACATTATGACTTTAGAATTTAATGAGGTTAGCTATAGATGCTGGCTTCCAGACCTGAAAAATTTCAAAAACCTGTCAGGTTTGTTTGGATGTTTGCATTTTTACCTTCGCATAATAAAAAAAAATTATCATCAAAATTGACACAACTTATTCAAAACACTTAATAATGCCAAAATCCGGCATTTTTTTAAATATAACCTTCATTATGACTTAAATTATAAATTTTCATTGTAAAATTTTTTTACTTAAACTTCTAATAATCAATTATTTAAGATGAATAAAAACTTAGATACCATCAATTTTTTTTTAAATTTTCAACAGATAATTAATCACATTTTTGAACAAAATGGATCAATATTTGCAATTCAACAAATTGAGCATTTTATTTTAAATATTGAAAATTTTAATAATGAATAAGTTAATAAATAATTTACTACTATTAAGCTCCCTTTTATTTATTTTCGCTTGCGAAGATGACTACGTAAAAATTAATGACAACATTAATTTAACAACCAGCGATGTAAAAGTGGTTTTAAACAGAGCACAAACCAATGCATTATTGGCAAGTGGTATTAACCCATTACACGGGGAAAGACCAGAACAGAAAACGGTTACTCTTTTTGATAAAACTTACGAAGGTGTAGCAATAAACGATTATTTTTTAACCAATGACCAGCTGAATAAAATGGCAGATGAGAAACAATCAAATAAACGTTTATTTGCCTCTACTAACAGAGTATTGCTTCCTGAAGTAGGTAAGCGAACTATTAGAATAGGCGGCATTATTGATGGTGTTGACGCAATGGCTTCAAGTCAGCTACTGGCACTTAATGAAGCTATTGGAAAATACAACGATTTAAATATGGTTAAGTTAGACTTAGAGTATAACGAAATTACAGAAGCAGCAGGGATAGCCTCACTTGATGAAGGTGGCCCATTTGATATTATTGTTTTTCAAGATAGTGACAACAATTTTGTAGGTGATTTTGATGGTGTCGCTACTTTCCCCTTTAATGGAAACCCCGGTAATTTATTTGGTGTAAATACTGCAACAGCTACTTATTTACCTAAAAACATTACACTAATTATGATGCATGAATTAGGCCATACTTTAGGAATGGTGCATGCAGATTTCCTTACAAGAAGAAGCTGTGGAAATACCAATCCACTTGACGAGGAGTTGGGAGATTTACTAGGTATACCAAATGTTACAAGTGTTTGTAATATTGCAGGTACAGATAATACCGGAGATTTAGTTGATGCTGTAATGACCGGTTGTGGGTTTTTTAGATATGCTACTGCAGATTTTACGCAAGAAGATGCTGATTCATTTAGAAAATTGTACGCTCAAGTTGATTTACCTTGTGCTGATGATTTAGACAATGGTGAAGATCCAAACAATGGTGAAGATCCAAACAATGGAGAAGATCCAAACAATGGTGAAGATCCAAACAATGGTGAAGATCCAAACAATGGAGAAGATCCAGACAATGGTGAAGATCCAAACAATGGTGAAGATCCAGACAATGGAGAAGATCCAAACAATGGAGAAGATCCAAACAATGGAGAAGATCCAAACAATGGAGAAGATCCAGACAATGGTGAAGATCCAAACAATGGAGAAGATCCAGACAATGGTGAAGATCCAAACAATGGTGAAGATCCAAACAATGGGCAGCCAGAACAAGATTTTATTTCATGTGTTCAACTACCTGCTCCTACAATAGACTTCATTGTTCAGGTATTAGGTATTGATTTTTACCAAAATTTAGTTGCTGCTGGTGTTATTTGCCCGTAGTAGTTTTTAAATAAAAACAAATTGTTGATTAGTATATTGATGAAATTTTATTAAGCAACAGTAAATATTTTATGAAGTGATTAAAAGTAAACTCCTTTCCAATTAAAGGAGTTTGCTTTTTTAGTTAAAGTAAAGTTATATAACAATTATGAAAACAAAAATTTTGAATACACATACCTTGCATTATCTATCTCTATTAACTTTCCTATTTTTTTTACATAGTAGTTTTGCACAAATTGGAACAACACCTATCGCTATTTCTTTTGACAATCCAACTCCTCTACCAACAAGCTGTAATCGTGTTTTTACAGAAAAAGGAGTACCCTTGCAGTTTTTAGCAGAAGATTCATTCTGTTCTTTCACATACTTTAATTCCAACACAGATTTTAACCCAGATACCACCCGATTTATACTGGTGAATACAACACTTTCAGCTAATTTGAGTAATTTAGGAATTATCGAAAAAATTGAAGTTGATGCTTTTAGTATTTGCAATTTTTGTACAACCGTATCTTTACTAAATAATGATACACTTTATTTTGAAACACAAAATATTATACCTGCAATTGTACAAACCTTAACTATAGAAAACCCAACCTTATCACCTGTTGATGAACTTAAAATATTTGGAAAAGACCTCGCTAACATTTATGAAATAAGAATATTTGCTGATGCTTCCAACATTTGTGAAGGTACAAGCGATTCAGATGGTGATTTTATTTGTGATGCTTTGGATGCTTGTCCTAATTTTGATGATAGTATTGATAGAGATGGAAATGGCATTTCAGATTATTGCGATAGTTGTACAATAAACCGTATTATGCAATATCCAAATTTTGCAGGAGAAAATATTAGCTATAATAGCGTTGAACAAATCTACTCTGCACAAGCAATTTTTGATGGTGCTGTCATTAGTTTTAATGCTGGTGATTTAATTTCATTAGATATTGGTTTTGAAGTACAGTTAGGGGCAGAATTTAGTGCGGCTATAATAGGATGTACTTTGTGATTTTTTTACGTGTTTATTACAAATAATTGACAAGTTTATAAAAACGGATTTATGAAAAAGAACATTGTTACAGGTGATGGTTATACTGTAATTTTAGTGAAACAAATGGAAGGCGAAACAAACGTCATACCCGAAATCTGTGGAGCTTGCGGAACAGATTATCGGGTATCTCTCCTAAACAACTGAATTTAGTGGCAATACTTTGGGTGAAATCGCTGATATTCTGTTTCGTTTTACTACACAGAATTCTGTGATGACGGCAGGGGTTAATTATTATTAGGTTATTTTTTAATTTATACTTAGTGCCAAATGTTTAAACAAGATATTTCACTAAGATTGTGGTAAAACCCAGGTGATATTTAAATCTAAAAGTTGCCTTTTTAATAAATTTCGTCTTTATTCTATCTTTTGTTTTAACCACTTAATGAGATCAATTTTTTTATCAATTACCATTTCTTCCGACTCAAGCAATATTAAGCTAACTTCTTCATATAAATTTTCAAACAATTTGTTTTTTTGATTTTCAGAATAAAAAGACTTAACTTTATTTATTCCATTAAAAAAACAACGCTCCACTTCAAATAAACGATCTCTGCTTTTTAAAAAATATTTGCCCGTATTAATTAAGTGAGCTATTAATTTATAGTTACCCATATCAATATTAATCATTACTCTTAAAAGATTTCCGCAAGCCATAAATAGCAAGGTTGGATTAGATTTTTCGGACGCAATTTGTTCGCAAAACGTGTTAGCTTCTTTCAAATCTCCATTCCAAAAATACATTCTGGCTAAGCCCAATAATATTTCAAGTTTAAAATTGGGTGATAAATTTGCTTCATATTTAACATAGCTTTTCTCAAAATATTTAGTATAAGCCAGAAATGAGGTAAAGTCTTTTTTTAACCATAAATAATTTAAGTGTAGGCTGCATAATTGTTGAAAAGTCTGAAATTCAGAATAAATATCTTTTTTATTGGTACTGTTAGCAAGTTCAATCATTTTAGGATAGGTGGCTTCAAAAGGTTCTGTTTCTAAAAGATTTAAACTCGAATCCAGATAGTTATTTAAAGCGATCATACAATGTGTATAATCATTTCTATATTTAGAAGAATTGATACTTAAATGTTTATAAGCAAGCAAGGCATATTTTTTGCTTTGCTTATAATCATTGTCTCCAATATAAATAAGTGATTTTATCAAGTAAAAATGATATTTAGCTAATATTGATTTAGCTTTAGATTCATGCTGAAGCAAATCATTATCTAAGTACTTAAGTATAATGAGACGGTCTTTTACGCGTCTGTCTAAAAATTCATAATGAAGTTCCAATATTTCATAATTCAAAAGTACATACGCATTGAGGTTAGCTTCTAATTGAAGGTATTCTATTATTTCTTTCGATGTTTTTTTTAAGCTAACTACTTTGTCAATATGCTCAAATAATCTATATGTTAAAGCTTTTCGCTGTAAAGAATAGGCCAACTTAAAATCACATCTTTCTACAGCTATTTTTTTTATCCTTTTTAGTTTCCGGTTGGCTTTAATATATAAGCCATTTTTAAGTAAAAGCTCAAACTCTATTGTTTCATTCTGCAAGGCAATACCTGTATATTCGTCAGGGTGAATTTTTAAATGATTAATTACGTCTTGAAATAGTTCGAATTTAATATAATTGAACTTACTCAATTTTAGCTTATGTTTCTTAATAAATGAATTTTTGTCAAATGTATTTTTTTGTATTGAATCAAAAAGGATAAGTTTGATAGGGCTGTCTTTTAGGCTTATTGATTTTAATTGTTTTCTAAACTTTTTGGCTGATAATTTTTTTAATGATAGAACAAGTATTTCTAAATCATTTTCTTCAGATTTCGGCATATACGGAATTACAATTTTTGCCTTAAAATTTTAACTATTAAACTTTAAGTGTCAATAAAAGGCTTTTAAGGGTAGCTAAATTAGGTTTTAATTTAAGAAACTCACATTTTGGTTGTTGATATTAAAATTAGCAAGAATTTAATTAAGTAAAATAATTTTTTTTTACTAAACCACCAACGAATTTAAATATTGTTTACTTCAAACAAAATTTAACTAAACCAAAATTTTACTGTCAAAAGCTTTGTAAAATAAATAATTACAGAATTTGAAAAAATATTTTGAAATATACGCTGTTAATACTTTTATGAAATTAAAGTACCTCTTTTTAATACTGTTAACAGGTTTAAGTGTTTTAACTATAAACGCTCAAACCATTAATGAAGATGAGTTGCAAAACCTAAATAATTTGGATGACGTTTATCAAACTGAAATAATAAACGGCGACACTTTACCTTTGGTATTAATGCAACCAGTAGCAGTTATAGCCAGCCGTGAAAAACGTGATTATGTTGCGGAGTACAAATTTAGAAGATTAAAACGCCATGTAACCAAAGTATATCCGTATGCAAAAGAAGCTAGCAGAATTATTGATGAAATTAACACTATTACTGCCGATATTGATAAAAAGCGAAAACAAAGAAAATATCTTAAAAAATTAGAGAAAGATTTAAAATCTACTTTTGAAGATGAGTTAAAAAAACTAACTATTTCGCAAGGGAAAATTTTAACCAAACTACTCCACCGAGAAACTGGTTTAACTACGCACCAACTAATTAAAAAATATAAAAGTGGTTTTAGTGCTGGTTTGTACCAATTAGTAGGTAAACGCTTTGGTTATAATTTAAAGCAAGGTTACGATCCAATTAATGATGTTTATGATAAAGATATTGAATCAATAGTGGTTGGCTTAGAAATGAATTCTTTGTAAGCCAACTTACAGTTTAAACAAACCGGTTAAAATAGTATCGAACCTAATAGAAATATAGTTGTGAAATGCTTTTGGAGTATAAAATGGAAAAGCAGAATAGCCAACTCTTAAAGTAGCTCTCATATTTGGATTAAACAGATAGCCTACTTGAGCAAAAACGCCCAAATCAAAATTGTTTACTTCATTTAACTCTGCTACTTCAATTTTATTTTCGAAACGTTTATTGTTCAATAAGCGACTAATTACCAGGCCTGCTCCAATATAACCTTTACCAATATCTTTGTAATTTACATATACAGGTATACTTAAATAATCATAAGTTAACTTTAGGCTAAAACCTTGAAAACTGATTTGTGCTCCACTACTTTTGCTACCCAGTTGATTATATAGTATTTCAAATCCAGCTTCAAATGTTTGGTATCGGTTAATATCTATTAAAGCTCCAACACCTGCGCTAAAACCTAATTTATTATAACCAGCAATGTCATCACCATCTACTTGTGTAAAATTTAAACCAATAGGCACGCTGGCTTTAATAAGTTGCGCATTAGCTACATTAGCCATTATTAAGCACAAAAATACGGTACATTTTATTTTTATAAATAATTTCAATTTCAATAAACTTTAGTAAATTTCACTTTGTTGGCAAATGCCTTTAATAAAAATTCTTCTTCAAAACCATTAACTAACCAGGTTTCAATGCCAGCTTTTTGGGCAATACCTGCGGCTTGCATTTTCGATTTTATACCACCGCTTCCCTGCGCTGATTTGGTATCGGGCAAGTTATCTAATATTTCGGTTAAATTAGTTATTTCGCCTATAGTGTTTAATTCTTTGTTTAAATTAGGGTCGTTTTTATACAAACCATAAGTGTTGGTAGCCATTACAAACAGATCTACCTGCATTAATACAGCTGTTAAGGCAGCCAATTTATCATTATCTCCAAATTTAATTTCATCAGTTGCTACAGTATCGTTCTCGTTAATAATGGGTATGTAATTATTTTCTAACAAAACATTTAAAGTATTTACAATATTTTTTTTTGAGTTAGGATGCTCAATATCTGTATACGAAATTAAAGCTTGTGCAGTAAGTAATTTCAACTCTCTAAAGCTTTCTTGTATAATACGCATTAAATGCGGTTGACCAATAGCAGCCAATGCTTGTTTTACCTTTATTTTCTGGCCTGCGCCATCTAAATCAACAAATTGTTTAGCCACCGCAATAGCACCCGAACATACAATTATAAATTCATATTCATTAGAAAGTTGTACAATTTGCCGGCCAATATCTTCCAACTTTCCGCGCGAAACTGCACCTGTACCTTTGGTTAAAGTACCAGTACCAATTTTTAAAAGTATGCGTTTTTTACCTAATTTGTCCATTGCCTTTTATGTACCATTTGTTGCTTACTAATTGCTCTAAACCAAGTGGCCCGCGGTGATGCATTTTTTCGGTGCTGATAGCCAGCTCTGCTCCCATACCAAAGGCTCCACCATCGGTAAAGCGGGTGGAGGCGTTATGATAAACCGCAGCACTATCCACATTTATCATAAAATGGTTTGCTATTTCATCGTTTTGTGTAATGATGCTTGCTGAGTGTCCACCAGAATATTTGTTAATTTTGATTATTGCTTCATTTTCATCAGCAACCAAACCAAAGGCTATTTTATAATCTAAAAACTCGGTGTACCACAATTGTTCTTCTTTAATTAATGAAACTTCTTTATTAGTAGTAGTGCTTTCATCAACAAAAACCTCAACAGTTTGGTCAGCTCTAAGTGCATCAATTACATCATCAATAAATTGAATTTTATTAGGTAAGTTTTCATCAATCAGTACTTTATCTAAAGCATTGCATGCCGATATTTTAGTCAACTTGGCGTTTATTATAATTGCTTTGGCTATTTCTATATCTGCCAATTCGTGCACATATAAAAAATTATTACCTCTGCCACTTACCAAAACCGGGCATTTGGCGTGTGTTTTTACAAACTCAATAAGTTTATCGCCACCTCGTGGCACAATTAAGTTAAGCGGTTGATCTGGTTGCATTAAAAAGGCTTGGGTTTCTCTGCGTTGCAAATCTAAATATTCAATCCAATCGGTTGAAAGCCCACTTGCTGCTAAAGCTTTATGCCAACACTCTACTAATTTTAAATTACTACTTCTCGCTTCTTTGCCACCTTTCAGTAAAATTTTATTTCCCGATTTAAAAGCAATAGCTGCCGCCTCAATAGTTACATCGGGTCTTGATTCATAAATAATTAAAACCGTACCAAATGGTGCAGTAACATTACGTACTTGCATTCCATTGTTATGTTCAAAGCTGTACAACTCTTTACCTATTGGGTCGGGCTTAGCGGCAACAGTATTTACCGCTTCAATCATATCATCTATTTTAGCATCATTTACTTTTAAGCGATCGTACAGGGCACGGTCGGCTTCATCAAAATTTTGGCACTCAATTCTGTTTATTTCAATTAGCTCTGCACGGCAACCTTCAATAATAGTTGCCATTTTATGCAGCACTTCATTTTTTTGAGAAAAGCTAAGTATACCTTTTGTTGCTTTGGCTATCGTTTCCATAAAACAAATATACTGGCTTTTAGTTTAATTTAATTGTGCTATGAAAAAATGTATTCATAAATTTTTTGAGTAGCCCCAACATTTTGCTCAACGTATAGCTGTAATTGTTTTTTTATAAGATGGTATTTAGCTTCATCAGTCAATAAACTTTTTATGCAAACTTCAAACTCATCATAGTAATTTACAGAAGTTGTTAACTTTTGAGTTATTAAATCTTTTGCTTCTTGTGCTTTTTTATACTTTGGCCCAAACAAAACGGGTACACCAAAAACTACAGCTTCTAAAATGTTGTGTATACCTTTATTAAAGCCGCCACCAATTAAAGCAACGTTTGCATATTGATATAAATTAGATAACAAACCTACACCATCAATAATTATTACATTAATATCATTTAAGTTTTGATTTTCAATTTCGGAGTATAACAAGCTCGGCACATTAATTTTTGCTTTTAAGTTTTTGCAATAGGCCTTATCAATATCGTGTGGAACAATTAGGTATTTACAATTACTAATTAAATTTTTGTTGATAGCTTGTATTAAAAAATCGTCTTCGGTAGGGTAGGTGCTTCCACCAATAATTAGATTTTGGCCTGCTTTAAATTGTTCAATTTTAGGTAATAATTTTTTATTTTTTAGATTCTTTATTACAGTATCAAACCTGGTATCACCTGCAACTTCAACATTGTTTATTTCAATTTGCCTTAATAGGTTTTTTGAAGATTGATTTTGCACAAAAATGCTTTCACAAAAATGCAACATGGTACGATGTAAACCACCATAAAATTTAAAAAAAACTTGTTGCTTATTAAATAATGAAGCGATGTTGTACAATGGAACATTGGCGTTACTAATTTCTTTTAGCATAAAATACCACCACTCATACTTTACAAAAATAACCAATTGAGGTTGCACCAGCTTTAAAAAAAGTTTAGCGTTTTTTTGTGTATCAATAGGTAAATAACAAATGTAGTCGGCTAAAGGATATTCTTTTTTAACTTCATAACCCGATGGCGAAAAAAAAGTGAGTAATATTTTTTTATTTGGATGCTTGCTTTTGATTAATTCAATTAGTGGGCGGGCTTGTTCAAACTCACCAAACGAAGCACAATGAAACCACACGCAATTTTTTAAGTTGTTTTGTTGTGCAGCTAGTTTTTCAAACAAATGCTTTCTACCATTAATAAAAGCTTTTGCTTTTGGGTTTTTTAAAGCAGCAATTCTAATAGCAAAAAAATAGAAACCGGTTAATATTTGGTAAAGCAGTTGTTTAATAAACACTAAAGTTTTTTAATTAAAATAAGGCAGGTTCAAAATTACTATCATTAATAATGCTTGAACTATTTCCGGTTGCTTTTATTACCCACAAATCATTTTTTTCGGCAAAGGCGGCACTTCCTTCATCTGCCTTTAAAAAAGCTACTGCACCGTGTATATTGTAATTTTTATATTCTTTAAGCCAGCCTTTTGCCTGCTCTAATTTATAAATATGTTTTTCTACATCCTTTACTTTTAAGGTTGTTTTTACTTCAACTAAAACAATTTCTGTGGTGTTATGTACTATAATATCAAATTCGTAAGCCTGTCCATTGTTTCCGCCTCTTCTTCTTGTTGATAAACTATCAACCGCTAAGCCTTTTGCTTTAAATAAATTAACTATTTCCCCTTCTACTAAAGATTCAATTAATCTGCCCCATTGGGTAGTAAACAAATTTTGTGCTTTTTTTATTTCTTTTGAAAGTTCTCTTATTTCTTTACTATTATCAATTTTGTATTTATTGTACTCCGCTTGCGAAGTTTTAGTTTGCTCAACTACTTGTGCAAGAACATTCTTTATATCTTGTATGGAGGCATCTTGACTCATTTCATCAAATTTAAATCATTTTGTTGCTTATTCATAATAATAAGTATTACTACTGGTCGATTTTTTGTAAAATGGCAACATCCAGGTAAGTTTTAAAGTGTAAAATAAATCTAATCTGCCACTATTATCTGTTGGGTTTGCCGCATTTAAATTATAGCTTCTCAATGATTTGGTGAACCCTTCTGTTAACTCAAAAACAACATTAAAGTTAACAAGCCTGTTGTTTGAAAAAAGTTGATAGCCAACTGCCTGACTTATATAAATGCCTCCGGTTAAACGATCAATCAATTTTACATAATCTCCTTGAAATTGTGGTACCTGACTTTGTAAATCTTCATACCTGATTTTGTGTTGTAAAAAGCCAGCACCAAGTTGTAACAAAATGCCGCTATTGGGGTTGCTTTCATCAATTGTAATAATTTTACCAACCTTTAAACCTATTGATAAACCACGCATTAATATTGCATATTGCGCTAAGGTTCCATTAGTGGCATTTATTAAAGAATCTTCATTAAGAATATGTTTAACAGGAGCTAATGTGTTTACTTTGTTGCCAAATAGTGCAGCACCACCTAAGCTAAATTGCCAATTGCTTGCCAGCTTGTAGCCAGCACTAAGCCCAACGCTGTTAAAAGCTTTAAAATGGCCTTTTAAATCAGAAGCTGGTAAATTAAAGCCATAATCAACCCCTAAAAGAGGAACATTGATAGGTTTTATGCTATCATTTTGCGCATTTGCTATTTTAACAAAAGTCAGTATTAAACCAATGGACAAATATTTAATCCAATTTTGCATTGGGTAAAAATACCATATTTCTAACTACAATAACAATTACATTAATCTATATTTGCCAAACAAATGAAGGCATTGGAATCCTTAAACATACAAATGGTAGATTTGCGGGGTCAATACGAAAAAATTGCTTCAGAAATTGATCGTAATGTTGCGCAAGTTATTCAATCAGGAGCTTTTATTAATGGCCCTGCAGTAAATGTTTTTGCCAACAATTTAGCAAAGTATTTGGATGTAAAGCACGTTGTGCCCTGTGCTAATGGTACCGATGCGTTGCAAATTGCATTAATGGCTTTAAATTTTGTGCCTGGCGACGAAGTAATTACCACACCATTTACTTTTGTTTCAACTGCTGAAGTGATTGCTTTGTTGGGTTTAAAACCTGTTTTTGTTGATATAAATCCGCATACTTTTAATATAGATGTAAACCAGTTAGAAGAACATATTAGTGCAAAAACTAAATGTATAATTCCGGTTCATTTGTTTGGTCAAGGCTGCAATATGGATTTGCTGTTAGATATTTGCAGCCAATATAAACTGGCTTTAATAGAAGATAATGCGCAGGCAATTGGTTCGGTTTATAATTTTGATAATGGAACAAATAAAAAGTTGGGTGCCATTGGCGATATTGGTACAACTTCTTTTTATCCGTCAAAAAATTTGGGTGCTTATGGCGATGGTGGTGCAGTTTTTACCGATAGTGATAAAATAGTTGCAAAAATAAAAAGCATAGCTAACCACGGCCAAAGCAAAAAATACACTTACGAAAATATTGGTATTAATAGTAGGTTAGATAGTTTGCAAGCTGCCATTTTACAGGTTAAATTAAAATATTTAGATGTTTTTAACCAGCAGCGGCAAATGGTGGCAGAGTGGTACAATACTAATTTAATAAATATTGAAGCAATTGTTACCCCCGCTTTAAACAAAAAAAGTACCCACGTATATCACCAATATTGTATTAAGGTTGGCAATAGAAGAGATGAGCTGAGGCAATGTTTGGCGCAAAATAATATACCAAGTATGATTTATTACCCTAAGCCTTTACATTTGCAACAAGCTTATGCAACTTACGGTTATAAAGCAGGTGATTTTAAGGTTACTGAAAATACGGCCAACAAAATTTTGGCTTTACCAATGCATACCGAATTAACACACGCAGAACTTTCTTACATTTGCGATGTTATAGTTAATTTTTTTAAATGAAATTGACGTTTAATGAAGTGTTTGTATTATTTTTAAAAGTGTTTATATGGCGGAGCGAAGTATTGGGTTTAGCCCCGATTGCAGCGTTTCCGTTCACTAAGCGATAGCGGGTGACGGAAGTAGCGGAAAGCGGGAGTGAGTTTATTGCAAGTTTTAATGTTTCGCTTCTAAGTATTTAAATTGTAATAATGCATTTACAGGTTAGCGTGATGCTCACAATTTTTTTTAATGATTACTGATTTATTAGAGAAGAAAAAAAAAGTAGCGGTAATAGGTTTGGGCTATGTTGGTTTACCTGTAGCTTTGGCTTTTGCCAAAAAAGTTGGTGTAATTGGTTTTGATATTAGCAACACAAGGGTAGAGCTAATGCGCAAAGGTATTGACCCGAGCAAAGAGTTAAGTCAAAAACATTTTGAAAATACAGATATTTTTTTTACCAGTAACGAAAGCGATTTAAAAGAGGCACAATATTACATTGTTGCCGTACCAACGCCTGTTTCGGAGTATAAAGTACCCGATTTAAGCTATTTAAAAAGTGCCAGCAAAATTATTGGTAGAAATTTAAAAAAAGGCGATTATGTTATTTACGAAAGTACAGTTTACCCGGGCTGCACAGAAGATGATTGTTTGCCTATTTTAGAAAAAACAAGTGGCTTAACTTTAAATGAAGATTTTTTTATTGGGTTTTCACCAGAAAGAATTAACCCAGGCGATGTTGTAAATACCATTACAAAAATAAATAAGGTAGTTTCGGGTAGTTCGGCAGAAGCTTTGGAAACAATTAAAAAATTGTATGAAATTATTATTGAGCCACCAGCTATTGTGCATGCTGCACCATCAATAAAAGTTGCAGAGGCATCTAAAATTATTGAAAATACACAACGCGATTTAAATATTGCATTGATGAATGAGCTTTCTTTAATTTTTGATAGAATTGGCATTAGAACTAAAGATGTAATTGAAGCAGCCGGTACTAAATGGAATTTTTTAAAATTTTACCCGGGTTTGGTAGGTGGACATTGTATTGGTGTGGATCCATATTATTTAACCTACAAAGCCAACAAGCTCGGCTATAGACCCGATATTATTTTAAGCGGTAGAAGAATTAATGATGAAATGAGTTCGTATGTGGCCAAAAAAGCCATACAATATTTGATAAGAGCAGGTAAACAAATTACCAAAGCTAAGGTGCTTATAATGGGTACTACTTTTAAAGAAAACGTGTATGATATTAGAAACTCGAAGGTGAGCGATTTGGTAAAAGAACTTAATAGTTTTTCGGTAAAAGTGCACGTAACCGACCCTTATGCCGACAGCGATGAGCTGGAAGCGGAATATGGTTACCGTTTAATTAATAACTTGGAAAATGATTACGATTGCATTATTGTAGCCGTAAACCATAGAGAATATGTAAACTTAACAGAGGATTATTTTTTAGGTATTTCTGCCAACAATGGTATTTTGTTTGACATTAAAAGTATTTACATTAATAAAATAAATGAATTGACTTATTGGTGTTTGTAATTATATTAGTTGAATTCAGGGTGCTAAAGTTTTAAGTTGCTCAACTTCCTTTTTGTTTATCAACTTTATTTATATTTAATTGTACATCCAGCCTTTGTCAATAGATATAACTATATTTTCATGATTTATATGTACTACGGATCTGTACCAGGCAAAATCACAATTCCATTTTGGCCTTTTTTTTAAACTATTCTGTAGTTTTCCGTTATTAGTATAGCTGTAGCTTCTTATTAATGTTGGTGTGCCGCTACTGTATTTGTTAAATGGTTCTCCTATTATATTGACTACTTCATTTAGTTCCATGCCAACTTTAATCAGTTCAAATTTTTCTGGTGAATAGTCTTTAGCAAATTGAGTATCAATATATTTATTCCATAAGTATTTTCCTTCAATTAATGGCAATTGTCCAATAAAAAACAGAACCACCGCTAAAAATGACAGTCCAGTTACAGATATTATTTTCAAAATAATATTATACATATAACAACTCTTAAAATAGTGTAAAAATATCCGATTAAATAGAATATGGCTGTAAATGGGAAAGCAATTTTTGCTGCTTTTATTTGTCTGTACAAAAACGGTCCTTTTATCCAAATTGAAGTTAAGAGTGTTGATAGAAGACCTATGATTAAAAGTGCTGCAATTTCTACTGGTACTAAATGTTCTCTTGAATAAGATGTAACATAAAAACAAAATCCGAATAAAACTGCTGTTGTTATAAAAGTTTTCATGTTTGGATTAACTACTAAGTAAAACAGCTATTGCTTCAACCGTTTTTTTGCTATTGCCAATAAAAATTTGCTGGTCAATAATAAAAACTGGTCGCTTTAAAAAAGTGTATTCCTGCAGTATATATTTTTTGTAGTCTTTTTCGGTTAAATCTATTTCATTTAAACCCAATTGCCTGTATTTCATTGCGCGGCGGCTAAAAAGAGCTTCGTAACTGCCCGCTAATTGGTACATCTCTTCAATTTGTTGAAGTGTTATTTTTTCTTCTTTTATATTTTGAAAAACAAAACTGTTAGGCAAGTTGAGCGATTTTATAATTTTTGCACAAGTGTTGCAGCTATTTAAGTGATATACTTTACCCATTAATTTTATAATTTTTCACCATTATCATATTCATATTCAATGGTTAGTTTGCCAGCCTCATCATACCATTTTTGTAAGCCGTGGCGTTCACCGTTTTTAAAATTACCATCTTCTTGTATAGTGCCATCTTGGTAAAACAATAAGCGTGGCCCATCTAATTTACCAGCAACATAGTTTTCATCTAAAGCAATTTTAGCTCTTTGGTTGTACTTTATTTTTTTACCGTCTAAAAGGCCATTTACATAATCGTGTTTTTCTAATAATGTGCCTCTTTTTGATAAATGAATATGCATTCCGTTAAGTTTACCATTAACATAAGTGCTCATTTTATTTACAAAACCGGTGGGATAATATGTGGACCAACTACCGTTTTTGTTGCCGTTTAAAACATCACCTTCTTCTAACAAAACACTATCTTTATCATAAATTCTCCAATGTTGTAAGTCCTCAATATTTGGGTATTCTTTTTTCTCAATAATTGAGCTAAGGGTTTCAAAATTTTGTGAATTATTAAAATCGTTTGTAGAAGTTTGATTTTGCTCGTTACAAGCAAATAAAATACAAATTGAAATAAAACCAATTAATACTCTTGTCATATTGTAAATATAAAAATTTAAAGTTCAACATAAGGATCAATAAAACAGCTACTCTTTTTTATTTCGTGCAATTCACCATTAAAATCTCTGCCAATTACTTTTACCCTGCTTTTGCCATCGTAATCTTCTAACACTATGCTTGTTTTATCAGCATCTAAATAACCATTTAAAGGTTTTTCTATTTTGTCATATTCAATTTTTTCAATTGATTTTAATCCAAAATCTAAAAATAGTTGATAAGTTTCAAACAATAAAGGTGCTTCTTTTTCTTTAGAAGGCTTTACAGTTGGTTGTGCTAATATGCTATTTGTTAAGAATATTAACATTAAAGCAATACATATGTTTCTTATTAATTGATATTTTTGACATTTCATAATTATAAAATTTACTATAGTAAATATAAATAAACATTTAAACTTGTTAAGTGTCAAACTTTAATATAAAAATGTTTTAAAATTTAATTAAATTAAGCCATAATAATAATGAAAATTTGTAAGTTTATTTTAATATTATTTTTTACCTCAGTTATTTTAAATTGTTTTGCTCAAAATAACGATGATGATGCACTAATTGAAAGGCTTTTGCTAACATTAGATGCTAAACCAACCAAAGAAGATATTAAAGAGCAGGAAAAAAGCGATTGGAAAAATTTAAGTAAAAAAGAGCAGCGTAAACAGCAAAAATTATTTTTAAAAACGGAAAAGAAGGCACAACAAAAAGAAGCAAACGCAAAACAAAAGGCTAAAATAGAAGCAAAGAAAGAAAAGCGTAAATTAGTTGAAAGTGAAGTAGAAGCAAGAAAAAAAATAAAACGGATGCAACAGAAGAGTAGGGTAAAAGCATCTAAACAACGTAAAAAAGAACAACAAAAAATTAAAAAACAACGATTAAAGGAACAAAAACAAAAACGTAAAGCAGCTGCTAAACGAAGAAAACAAAAAGCAAGAAAAAGGTAAGTTTAAAAAGTACAAATCAAAAAATGGTTCAACTAAAGCAGGCAGTTAGAAATTTATCGGTAGATAGCCACTTATCTTCTTCCGAAATTTTTAATAGGGTAATAAAAGAAGTACAAGAATTTTTATTTAGGCAAGGCGGCTTTTCTGCCGCAAATTGGGGTGATGTGCTTATAGATTGTATAAATATTTGGGTTACTGAACATCCTAATTTGTTTAAATTATATCATTTTTTAAATCATATTTTAATTTTACTGCAAACTAAACGCAAAGATGAATTATCATCAACCGAAGCTTTGGCCTACGTGCGCGATTATATAGAATTTTGGGAGCCAGTTGCTAATAAAGTTACTAATAATTTTATTGATGCTGTTGATTTAAACGATGCCTCTGTATTACTACACGGAGATAATGTTTTAATTCATCAGCTATTTAAAAAATTAGCAGATTACGGAGTGAAACCAAACATATATCAAACCGTTACCCGCCCAACTATGGAAGGCAAAAACCAGGCAAAAATATTGGCAGGCTTAGGTTTTGATGTTTCTTATATTGAAGATGTAACAGTAGGCAAATTTGTTTCGCTTATTGATGTATTTATTAGTGGTGCAGATGGTATTAGAAAAAATCATTTTATAAATAAGGCTGGTACTTTAATGATTTCGTTGGCTTGCGAGCGATTTAAAAAACCACATTATGTATTGTGCGACAGCCGTAATATTATGAATGAAGCGGAAAGTTCGCCAGAGTTAATTAGAAAACTAACCGCAGAACCACCTAAAAATGCAGATGCTATGTGGGCTTTTCCTCCCAATGGTGTTGTACCAATAAGTTATTATTACGATACTACGCCAAGCAATATTATTGATAAGTTTGTTTTGGAGTTTGGTGTTTTTGATCCCGAACAGATTGAAGAATTAGATGTTTCTTATCCAGTTTCTTCATTATTAGATATTAGTTATTAATTTTGTTATATGATAGCGATTAAAGATTTTTCTACACAACCACCAAAAAACCTTAAAAAAGGAGCTGTAAAAGATGAAGTGAAAGATTTGCTGGACGAACTAGAAAATTTACAAAATTTATTGGTAGCGCAAAGTAAGCATAGCCTTTTAATTGTGTTGCAAGGTATGGATGCCAGCGGTAAAGATGGTTTGGTTAGGAAGGTATTTAGAGAAGTAAGCCCAGCAGGTGTAAGAGTGCACAGTTTTAAAAAGCCAACAACAAAAGAATTTGCGCACGATTTTATTTGGCGCGCCCATAAAGTAGTTCCCCAAAAAGGAATGATACAAATTTTTAACCGCTCATATTATGAAGATATTTTAATACAACGGGTGCATAATTGGATTGATGAAGACAGAGTACAACAGCGCATTAAACACATAAATAATTTTGAAACTTTACTGACTCAGGAAAACAACACCAGTATTTTGAAATTTTACTTACACGTTTCGCAAAAGCAACAAAAAGAGCGTTTACAAGAACGGGTAGATTTACTAAGAAAAAATTGGAAACATAACGACAATGATTGGAAAGAACGCAAACATTGGGAAAGTTATATGCAAGCTTATGAAACCTGTTTTAACAAATGTAATGTTGCTGCGCCCTGGCATATTGTTGCTGCCGACGAAAATTGGTATAAAGAATACTTTGTACTAAAAACCATAGTAGAAAAACTAAGAAGTTTAAACTTGGAGTTTCCTAAGTTGGAGAGTGAAATGTTTGGGCAAGCTTAGAATTATAAATTTAAGTTAGGCTTTTTTGAACAGCATATATCCACTAAACAACATCAGGAACAAAACCACAACCCACCAAACTCAGCTTAAAAGTATTGCTGAAAATTTTAATTGGATGATTGTTTTGCCGCTATAATTGATAGTTGATATTCTGGTTGTTTTGTTGCCAGGTTTTTCAATGTTCAATAACATTCAACCCTTTCTACAAAATATTTTCTGAAAAGTCATGTGTTTTTATTGATCTCCTTTTTTAAGTTCAAAACCTCGCACTTTAGTGCGACAAATTTATTTAAATTGTGCGAATGTCAAAATATAGAACAGGATCGCACACAAAGACTCGCTTGACGGTACACTTAGTTTGAGTAACTAAACATCGTTATAAAATACTTGTTGGAGAAGTTCAAAGACGTTGCCGTGACTTCATCATGCTAGATTTTAAGTCGATGGATATAGAAATTTTAAAAAGGGGTTGTAAGTAAAAATCATCTTCACATCCATGTAAAACATTCACCAAAATTATCAATTAGTATAATAATGAAACAGCTAAAAGGAAGAAGTTCTCACCTACTACAAAAAGAGCAAGGCAGTTATTAGTCGGCTTACATCATCAAAAAAAGAAAGGACATCAATTTAGCAAAACAGAATATGAAAAGACATTGAAAAAATACGAACAGCTAATAGCTCCAACTATAAAAAACTACAACAATATTTACACCAAAACCAAAGAAGAACAACTGGCATTTGCCTTAGAAAAACACAAACATTTATTTTTGAAATTTATTGCAACACCAATAGTACCTTTTGATAACAATCAAGCAGAAAGAGATTTGAGGATGATAAAAGTAAAACAAAAAGTATCTGGTTGTTTTAGGCAACCAGAGTATGCACAAATATTTGCCAGAATAAGAAGCTATATTACTACACTAAAGAAAAACAATCAGAATATATTAACCAACATTCAAAAGGCTTTTGATAACAAGCCTTTTCTTCCCAAACTGGCTCAATAGTTACTATTAATGAGATATTTCGCTTTGTTCCAATATAATATTACAACCGGAAGTAAAGCGGTTAAAATGTAAATGGCTACCCATTTTGCCAGATCAACATCGTTAAGCTGCACATAAGCGAAGTATAAAAAGGTGCATTTGCAATTGTAAAATATAGGTATTAAATATGCTTTCCATATTGAAGATTGGTTAATATATTATCTGTAATTTAAAAATTAAGCCGCACCCGTGGCTCAATTTAATAGGCACACTCGGAATAAATAAATTATGTTAAATTTGTATTTAGAAAGAAGAGGAGTTCTACAAACAATTTTGTGTAAAAAAGAGAAACCTCAAATAATGGAAAATCGAAATTCATACTTATAATCGCTTTAATAAATGTAGTTTAGTTCTTTAGAATTAATAGGTATAGGTTAAGGTAAAAAGGAGGTATATATGAAACATATTATTATTTATTCATTTTGTATTCATTGTAGTTTTTTACAGGCAGGAATAAATACTTCAAACTCAAACCAGGAAATTCTATCTGATTTGCAGAAGCAGGTAGTTTCAGTTTCAAATTTATGTGCAGACCTTTCTGAAAAAAGAGACTCAACAGCAATTGAAGCCTGTGAAAATGCAATTGCACTTTCTAAGAAAGCGGGTATGGACTCTCTTACGGTAATAAATTTAAGTAGTATTGCAAGTGTACTTTACTACAATAAAGGAGCAGAAGACAGCTACAAGTATCTACTAGAGGCTAAACAAATTGCTGACAATTCAGAAAATAAAGCATTGAAAATGCCTGCATATTATGGTTATAGTTTAAGGTGGGAAAGGTTTATTGATATTGAAATTGCAGTTGATTACTTAAACCAGGCATTAAAAATATCCAACGAATTAGGGGATATATATTATCAATCAAAATTAATAGCTGGCATCGGTTTTTTGTTTACGGAGGCTGAACTTTATGAAGACGCAAAGGAATATTTTTCTAATGGATTGGATATGGCAAAAGAAAAAGAAGATGCTTATTCAATTGCTTTGATGGAAAGCTTTCTAGCAATCGCTTACAGAGAATTAGGGGATTTCGAAAAATCAAGATATTTGTTTGATAACGCATACCAATATTTTGCATCAACTCAAGCCTCTGTAAGAAGAATAGTTTACGGTATGGCCAAATTAGAATCAAAGCAAGGTAATTATGAATCTTCAAATGCTATCTTATTAGGGGGAATTGATGCCATTCAAATTGACTTAAATGCAGGGAATTATGCAAAGGAGCTTGTGGCTAACAATTATTATCAATTGGGAGAATACAATCGATCTTTACATTTTTATATGCAAATAGAACCTCATATTAATAAACTATTTTACAAAAAATTTCGTACAAAGATTTTTAAAGGCATAGCTGATTGCCATAATAAACTTGGGCAATTTGAAATAGCATCAACTTATTATCAAAAACATGCTACTCAAGTTGATATTTATATTAAAGATAAATTGAAAGAATCTATAACTACTGCTTCGTTAAAATATCAATTACATAAAAAAGATGCTGAAAACAAATACCTGACTTCTCAAAGACAGAATCTATTTCTTCTGGCTGGTATACTCGTTTTACTTTCTTTTCTACTTATTTATGTGCACAGAAAGCAGAAGGGTAGAAATAAATTTCTAACTGCTGTATCCTTAGAGCAGGAAAAAATTAATGATGATTTATTAACTCAAAGCCAAAGAAAAGATATGCTCAATGAAGAGTTGACCTCAAGAAATCAAGAATTATCATCTTTTGCAGGTATTGTTGCTCATGATATAAAATCACCTATTCGTACTACCAATAGTTTTGTAAAACTTATTAGAAAGCATATTCAACAAGATGAGCGCTTAATCAACTATTTAAATTTCATAGAACAATCTAACCAAAGACTCAATGTACTTATTGATGATCTTTTGGCATTCACTCAATCAGGAAAATACATCAATGAAAATCAACTAACAGATTTAAACCAGGTCATTCAAATCGTAAAAAATAATCTCGCCCATCAAATAACTGAAAAATCTGCCGAAATTAGAGCGGCGCAATTACCAACAATATCTGCCAATGAATCTGCCCTTGTTCAGCTTTTTCAAAATATCATAACCAACTCAATTAAGTTTACCAAAAGTAACCAACAACCAATTATCGAAATATCCATTAAACACAATCAAGATGTGCTAACTATACGCATCAAAGATAATGGCATAGGCATGGAGCAAGCCTATCTCAATAAAATATTTGACCCCTTAACTAAATTTCATCATAATAAAGAATTTGAAGGTTCTGGCTTAGGCTTGGCCACTTGTAAAAAAATCATTACACATCTTGGAGGTATCATTGAGGTAGAAAGTAAACTTAACGAAGGAAGTACTTTTAAAATCCATTTCCCCACAAAACTGCTTGCCTATCATACCAATCAGAATTTTGCGTATAATTAATTTGCTATTCGCAGCTATTAGCCTTGCAGTTAAATAACTGAATTTTTTTTAGAAGCGAAACGAAAAAGCGATTTAACCATACCAATTTAAGTGGTAGCAAGCTTGTGGTTAAATTCTACCGTAAATTCATTGATAATGCAAAATATTTGAGTAATATTAATATTAAGGAAGCCTATAAAACCTGTTTTAACAAATGTAATATTGCTGCGCCTTGGCATATTGTTGCTGCCGACGGAAAATTGGTATAAAGAATACTTTGTACTAAAAACCATAGTAGAAAACCTAAAAACTTTAAATCTGGAGTTTCCTAAATTGGAAAGTGAAATGTTTGGGGCGGCTTAGAATTATAAATTTGTGTTAGGCTTTTTTGATCAGTATATATCCACTAAACAATATCAGGAACAAAACCAAAACCCACCAAACTCCGCTTAAAGAATTTTGAAATTGCATTGCTTGGGTGTTGCCTGTTAAAACTAAACCAGCCCAATAGTTGGGGTGAGAAAATTTAGTCGGCGTGTTTTCCAGATAATTCAGTTTGGCTTGCTGCAAGGCCTCATCCTTTGGCTTGCCTTTTTTTATTTTTTTAAAAAAAGTCTCTAAGATATCAGCAGAAGGTTTTTCGTCAATACTCCATAAACTCATTAGTAAACTTGGGCAACCGGCATAAGTAAAAGCCCGCGACAAACTCATCACGCCTTCCCCTTTGCGAAGTTTTCCTGTTCCCGTTTCACAGGCATTTAATATGGTTAAGTTGGCATTAATTTCGTGCAGATATAAATCAGATGCATATAATTGATAGTCCTCTTCCTCGCTTTTTGCTGTAGTTTTTGTAAATGCCAAATGTGAGTTTAGCGGATATTGATCATTGAGTTTGCCGTGCATTGCCAAATGTAAAATTTGGCAGTGGAGACTGTCATTTAAAAAGCTGGTTTTAGTGGCTGCTTTGTTGAGGTGTTTTTTTCCTTTAAAAAACGTAGCCATATTGTTAACCATTTCACGAGCTTTTGGTAAATCCGAATAATTTGAATTGTCGTATTTAGGTGCATAACCGCCATAAGCAAAATCTTTTTTCATTGTTTCTGACTGTTGTTGTTCCATCATTAAGGCAGCCGAGTAGGCATAGCTAATTGTTTTTTGTTTTATAAGATAAGGTAAATTTTTATAGTCGACCGATGAGGTATCGACACTGCGGGTTAACAGCAAATCAAAAGGAATATAGTTTAACTCAGCATCGGGTATAATTTTTAGATGTGAAATGTTATTGAGTTCTTTTAGCGGTTGTTGTAACAAGTATTGGTGTAAAGCATTGGCATTGGTTACGAATTTTTTAAATGATTTTTTATTGTATTTATTAAATTGGTCTTCTCTATTAGATAAAGTAAATACTTCGCGAAAGTTATTATTTAGTTTTTGCCAATTAGCAGGCTTAAGGGTTTTAAATAATTGGGTGTGGCCTTTTAAAATCAACATAGTATAAATTGAGGAATCACCCACAAAATATTCAAGCAAAGCAGTTTCGTTATCTAAGCTTTGTTGAAGATCTGCTAATTGAGTTTGGTTTTGTTGGTATTTTAACTGATAGTAGTTGGGGTGGTTTTTTTCTAAGCTGTTAATTAATTGGCTGTATAGTTGCTTTTCATCAAACAATAAATTGTTAAGCCGATCAATTTCAGCAGTATCTTCATATTCAATCGCCTCGTTTAATTGTTTGTTATGATAGGTAATTGCAATTTTCAAATCTTTCTCCTGTTCAAGCAGGCTATCAGGCAAATTGGCAAATTGTAATGCATCAGCTTCATTCATAGCTTGCAGTAAAACCGTTGCTTTGTTTTTCTCCATAAAGCGGAAAGCTGCTTTACTTATATCTTGTCCATTTTCTTGCAATTCATAGGCTACTTTTAAGGCATTTTCAATGTAGGGTACAATATTTTTTGCCTGGAATAAACGAGAGTTTTCGGTGGAGATGTCTTGTTGCAGTTTGTCGTGGAAATCGAATGCGGTTTGGTAGGTTTGGTTGGCGAGGTTTAGGTATTTAATGTTTTGGTTTTGTTGATTGAATAAAAATGCGGCGGTTGCTTTTAGGTGGAGTACTCTTATTAAATCTGGATTTGAGTAGATAAACAAGGTGGAGTCTTTAGGATTGGGATTTTTGAAGATGTCTTTGTTTCTGAAATTGTTGGTTAGATTTATTAGAGATTTTTGGTAGTGGTGAAGGGCAGTGTCAAATTGTTGGAGGGCGGTATAGCTGTCAGCGAGGTTTTCTAAAACTGCTGAATAATCAAAATGATATTTGCTTTTAAAATATTTATTATATAAGGTTAAAGATTTGTTGAGTGTTTCAATTGATAAGCTATATTTTTTCTGTTCTCTATAAACTATTGCAATATTATTTAACAAAACAGCAATCTCTACTGTGTCTGAATTATTTGTAATCTCAAGTGCTCTTTTATAAAAGATTAATGCTTGATCAAAATTATTTAAATCTCTATTTGCAAGAGATAAATTGTTAAAAGCAACTATTAAGTTTTCAAAATCTTTAATTGATTGACTTAATTGTAAAATTTCCTCAGAATACTTAAGTGCTCTAATTAAATTAAAGGAGTCTTTTGAATTTATTAATATAAAGGAAAAGACATTTTTCACAGTATTCGTTTCAAATTGATCGGCTTTAATGTAGATAGATTTTTCAGCAAAATCAATTGCCGAACTAAAATCCCCAATTTCCATATAACAATCAGCGAGATTACTATAAATTGTAATCGAATCAATCACTGTTTTTTCTCCAGCTAAAATTAAAGCCTTGTTAAAGTATTCGATCGCTCTTTTATATTCATTTAAACTGTAATAGTTTAAGCCGATATTTAATTTCGACCTCCATAATAAGTGATCATTTACTTTGGAACGAATTTCTTCTGCTTTTCTATTATATTTTAATGAATTTAAATCATCAAAAAAATCGTAATACTCTAAGGCTATTTGATGGTAACAACAAGCGATCAATATAGAATCCGCATCAGTACCATTGTTTATATAAGCGACAATTTCGTTTGTATCAAAAACAGCTTCATCACTATTTCTTTTACAATTACATACAATGCCACTACATTCTACTTTTACTGGTAAATCATAAGCACAGAGATTAAAAGCAAACTGACTAAAAAACATTAGCGTTAAGCATAAGGATAAAATCTTATAAAAAAAATTATTACTAATTGCGAAAAATTTAAGGATTCGGTTAATTATGTTATAAAGTTAAATTAATTAGCCGAATCAAAAAGGAGAATAAAAATTTTATTTAATTACACTTTATATATTTATTTGTATTTAAATTAATTTTAATATTATGTTCTAATCTTTATGACATCCAATTTCAATGTTAAATGTAGTATTCAACTTTACTTCAAAGCCATTTTCTAAACTAATTAAATTTCCAGCTTTATAAGTAACAGTATTTAAAGATTCTATAACTTTATTGGAAATAATAGAATCATTTGCTTGATAAATTTTTGAGATTTGATAACTTACGTTAGATAAATTGATAAAAACTGGAAAGCAAGAACCGTCTTCAATATTAGCATAAGGATAATAATTACAATTGGTTTCATCGGTACATCCTTTAATTGTAGTTGCAGCTGTTGTATTAAAATTAATATGTTTACTGGTTTGTGTTAAATCTAAAAGTAGAGGATTCTCCACTAACCAATTGGTTTCAAAATCTTGCCATATTTTTTTGTATCCCCTTTTATTATTGTTTGCAATTTCTAAAGCCAACGCCTTTGTGGCGAAAAAAGTTGACATAGAAGTGCCACTCGCAACCACATCTGTTCCTCCTAAACCATAGCTATGTATATTTTCTCCATAAGTAGCTAATGTTACTGATTGCTTGCCGTAGTTTGAAAATTGACTTAGCTTGTCTTTTGCATTAATTGAAGCCACCGAAATTACGTTGTCTAATTTTACTGAATCTAATAGTGGGAAACCTAATGGGTCGGTTGTATAAAATTTATAATATTGGCCTGCATAATAAGCTGGATATTGTGGCATATTATCAATATTTAAAGTATCGTTACCAGCAGCAGCAGTAATAAAAATTCCTTTTTCTCTTGCCAAATTTATGGCACTTTCTAAAATATCAGATGGTTCACCTTGATAACCTGCACTAATATTTATAATATCAGCATCTTGATCTATGGCGTGATATAGAGCGCAAGCCAAATCAAATAAGGTACCTTCTCCATTTTTATCAAAAATTTTTAAAGGAACTAATTTCAATTTTGAATCTTCTTCTAAATCAGCTGTAATTGAGCGAAAGCCAAAAGTTCCATGCCATACATCATCTAAATAATAGGTAATTATAGTTTTCAAGGTGTCCACATAAGAATAGCCAGAAGCCTTTTCTATACCATAACAAGCATTTACTGGAGCTTGGATAAATAAATGTGGAGTAGCGTTATAATTTGTTTCATCTAAGCCCGAGTCTAATATAAAAACCGAAACAGAATCTGGATAATTATTGTTGAATAAGTCACTGATAACATTATTGGCGATTGGTGTATTACTTGCCTCTCCAATACTTAAATTATTGTTAAACCCGCCAAGAGCTTTACTCCTTCTTTTTATTTTTTTTGCCTTTTCATCAATAGCTAACAATGCAACAACTGCTTTTTCAGTACTAGGAAATTGCCATAAATACAACTCTCTTTTACAGTTGCAGGCTTTTTTAGGTAACCCAGCATTAGGTCTTAATATTTCGCTTTCATATTTTTCAGTTTCTTCCGCGCTATTAAATGATACCATTATTTGATCATATTCTACAGGCTGTCCATATAAATCGAAACCTTTTAAAATAACATATATTGGGTCGGATATTGCTTTAAAATCGGATAAACAATTCTCATCTTTAATGTGGAGTGTATATTTGCCCGCAGTATTGGGTTGAATACTATTTAAGCTAAGCATAGCCAGAGTTTCTTCTGGAAGAGCAACATCATTCCGATACCATTGGTATGTTAAACTTATGGTATCAAATGGAAAATCAACTTCCAAATTCAATTTTTGGTTCTGCGATATAGAATCAAATACATTACTTTTTATTGTATCATAATTTGGTGGTGTATAATATTGAGGCGAATAGGTAAAGGTTTCCGTTTGCTGAAATAATTGAGGCAGGTTTTGAAAATCCTGACAAGAAAAATAATTGTATTCTAATTTTAAAGTATTCAATTTTTTCAATTCAGTTGGTATGTTACCACTTAGTTTGTTGTTATGTAACCACAACAATTGCAGATTAGTAAAATTGCTCATTTCTTTTGGGATACTTCCAGTAAGTTCATTGAGGTTTAATCTTATCTCAGTTAAGTTGATTAACTTACCAAAACTAGCAGGAATTTCACCACTTAGTTTGTTGATGTCTAACCACAATAATTGCAGATTAACTAAATTACCTATTTCTGTTGGGATACTTCCACTAAGTTCATTGAAGTTTAATCTTAACGCAGTTAAGTTGCTTAACTTACTAAAAGTATCAGGGATTTTGCCACTTAGTTCATTGTTGTTTAACCACAACACTTTCAGATTAATTAAATTACCTATTTCTTTTGGTATGCTGCCAATGAGGTTATTTTCTGGTAGGTGTAACACTTCGAGGTTGGTCAATTTACCTAAATCAGCTGGAATACTACCGCTAAGTTGATTCTTATTCAAATACAATTCTGTTAAATTCACCAAGTTACCAAGTTCACCAGGAATATTGTTACTGAGTTGATTACTTTGTAAAGATAATTTAGTTAAACTGGTTAAGTTACCCATCTCTTTCGGAATGTTGCCGGTGAGTTTATTGTAGCGTAATCTTAAATCAATTAAGTTTGTTAACTTACCGAAAGTAGCCGGTATGTTACCACTTAGTTTATTGCTGCCTAACCACAACACTTTCAGATTAACTAAATTACCTATTTTGTTTGGTATGATGCCATTGAGGTTATTACCTGATATGTGTAAAATTTTCAGGTTCGTTAATTTACCTAAATCAGCTGGAATATTACCGTTTAGTTGATTATAACTCAAATACAATTCTGTCAAATTCATCAGGTTGCCAAGTTCATCAGGGATATTTTCACTAAGTTGATTTTTCGACAAATCCAATTCTGTCAAATTAAACAGGTTGCCAAGTTCAGCAGGGATATTGCTACTAAGTTGATTGTTGGACAAATCTAAATTGACTAATTTACTTAAACTACCAATTTCAAAAGGAATGTTGCCAGTAAGTTTATTGTAGTATAATTTTAACTCAGTTAAGTTGATTAATTTACCGAATGTTGCAGGGATGTTGCCATTTAGATTGTTGTTGTGTAACCACAAAACTTTTAGGTTTGTCAATCTATCTAAATCAGCTGAAATACTACCATTTAGTTGATTGTTATTTAAATGCAATTCTGTTAAATTCATCAGGCTGCCAAGTTCATCAGGGATATTTCCATTGAGTTGATTTTTAGAAAACTCCAATTCTGTCAAATTCATCAGGCTGCCAAGTTCAGCGGGGATATTACCACTAAGTTGATTGTTGGACAATGTCAAATTAACCAATTTGCTTAAATTACCAATTTCCGGGGGAATGTTGCCGCTAAGTTCGTTATCGAACATTTTCATAACAGATAAACTTTTTAAGTTGCCAATTTGCGGCGGAATGCTTCCCTTTAGTTTGTTACTATACAACTGTAAATATTCTACTCTGCCACCATCATCTAAACTAATCCCATTTAAATTTTCTAAATCACAATCAGCTGGAGGAGTATTTGCTTTTACAATATCCCAGCCCGTATTATCACTCCAGTTATCTCCATCAGTACTTTCGTAAAGGGCTTTCAAAGCAGACCAATCATTAATATGACATTGTGCTTTAATTTGTTTATTGATGAAGAAAGCAAACAAAAAGAGGAAGCTAATAGCAAGTAATTTTGATTTTTTTAAATTCGACATTTTTTATAGATTACAGTTGATAAATTAATTTTTATTGAATAATAAAATAATTAATAAATTTTGTGTGATTATTTGCTTGTGCAAAATAGTAAAATTGCTTGTATTAAACTTGTGTAAATGTTGATTGACTAAGTTAAAGTTTTTTATCGATTGAAATTTGATAATGTATGTGATAAAATATTTATACTACAGACTTTTAAACAGCGCTTATAGTTGCTTAACTAATACTATAAAAGAGTTAAATTTTGATTTTCATTTTTTTTAAAATCTGCTAATTTGATGAAGGTTGTTTATTAAAACATTAGTCGAGTAATACAAAACTGATAATTATGCATCTAATATTAATTTTATTTTTTTTGTGATAAACTAAAACACGCACAAGCAATTGCTTGTGCGTGTTCAATTTTTTTTTAAAAGAATTTTTGCATTTTTAATGAAATTTACGAAGAACCGAATTTTGAAGTTTAGCCCCGATTGAAGTGGTTATGCTGCCTGAAGCGTAGGCTCCTGTGCGTTGGCGCAGCATTTGAACGGAAAGCGGGACGGGTATTTTTATAAAGCTCAAAAGTTCTGCTTCAAATAAAATAAAAAAAGCTGCTTAATACTTATACAATTTCTCAATAATATCTTTATCTCCAGAAGTAAGGTGTATAAAATACATTCCAGTAGAAAGTTGAGTCCCATCTATTGAAAGCTGATGACTTCCTTTTTTAAAATATTGGTTGCTTACCAATTCTTTAAGCTGTTTACCATCTGCGGAATAAATATTTATTGAAACTGTTCCACTTTTCTCTACTTGGTAATTAATTTGGGTTTGATTATTAAATGGGTTTGGTAAAATGCTCACTTTGTTCAATCCCTCATTTTTTAATTTGCCATTTGAATTATAGCTAACCGCTACTTGCAAAGGATCTACATTTACATTTCCCCAACCTCGGTTAACCAGCATAGCTTGTATATAGCTGGTATTATTTGGTGTTGAATATGGTGTTACCGCAACAGAAATTTGTTGATTGTCACCTTTAGAAACCTCAACAATTTTTTCTCCAATCTTAGCCCAGCCATTGTTAGTATCATTAAACATTTGTACTACAACCAATCCATCTTGGTCAATACTAAATGCTAAAGGAATTTGGTTGGTACCAGGTGTAAGCTTGGTTGGTTTTGGATTCCAGTCTATTGAATTAGGCTCGTTTGTAGTTGGTGGATTAACAGGTGTAGTTGGGTTGGTATTATTATTAATCTCTACTTGCAAAGGATCTACATTTACATCTTCCCAACCTCGGTTAACCAGCATGGCTTGTATATAGCTGGTATTATTTGGTGTTGAATATGGTGTTACCGCAACAGAAATTTGTTGATTGTCACCTTTAGAAACCTCAACAATTTTTTCTCCAATCTTAGCCCAGCCATTGCTAGTATTATTAAACATTTGTACTACAACTAATCCATCTTGGTCAATACTAAACGCTAAAGGAATTTGGTTGGTACCAGTTGTAAGCTTGGTTGGTTTTGGATTCCAGTCTATTGAATTAGGCTCGTTTGTAGTTGGTGGATTAACTGGGTTAGTTGGTGGATTAACGGTCTGGTTATAAGAAGGCAACTCCACCACATAACTATCAACAGATTTTCCATCTTCTGCGCCGCTCCAATCCGAAGCAAATAAAACCCGGGTACCAGTTGGGCTGATAACGGCATGTGGTTCACCCCAATAACCAAATTCATTTGGATCACTTCTATGGTGGCCAATTCTGCAAACTTGTATATTGCCTTCATTGGCTCGGGCGATAATCAACTCTTGATCTAAGAGTGATTGCCCATCTTTATCATAGCCAACCATAGAGGCAGCCAACCAGCCTTTTTGCGTATTTTTATGGGAGAGCGCCGAAATATGTGTATTCGACTGTGTATATTCATAACCCTGTTCTTGGCTGGTAATCGTATAACAGTTAGCTGTTTCAACATCATGTGCAACTACATCCCCAAGGCAACCACCTTTGCGGCTTGGGTCAAATGCAACAGCAAAATATCCGTCTTTTCCGTTTGATAATTTACCCAAGCTAGCGTGTTCTGCCCAGAGTTTAACATCACTTTCGTTTAAACTTTTGTGCAAATTACCCTGTGCATTATAAACGGCTTTATGATGATAAAAATAATTTCCACTTGGTGCGGGCATGGGCGCCTTTTTTCTAACATTGGCAATATTAAATTCTACTAATTTACCAGTTGAAATACGATAGGAATAAGCTCTGCTGTTGCTGCATATAAAGCCAAACACATCCGAATCCCACGACATCATTTGTATATCTTCACCCATACTAAATGGGCCGTTGCAATTGGTAACTTTAGTATTTAAATCAACAATAACCTTTTTATTAGATGAACTAACGGTGTAACGAATAAATTCGCTGGTAGACTTATCTAAATAATAGAAAATATCAGGATTATTGAAATCCCAAAAAACATTTTCAAAGTCATCCGGACGGATATCATTTAAATTTCTGATAAATTTATAAGTCTTTCCGTTTAACAGTATATGTCCATTGTTTTGCTTATACAATATCATATAACTTTCGTCTGCATTCCATGCCTGCACGGAGCTGTACATTGGTTTAATCACTTCTCTCTGGTTGGCATTGCTAATTCTCCTGATTGTTGTACCAAAAGAAGGATCGGTTACCGTTTGCAAATACCCGGGTTTGTCTAAAGGCTTCATTACACGAGCTGATAAATCGTTTACTCTTAAGCCATAAGTTAAATCTTGTGCTACTGCTAAATTAAAGATGCATAATAGCGCAATAATTGAAAATAGTTGATTCATTTTTTTACTTGTTTTTATGTGAAAAATTAAATAATAAAAGATATTAATTAGTTTTAATTGTTAATAATTATAATTTGTTTAAATGTAGGAGTTGAACAGTAAGTAAATTTAAATACTTGTACAGTTTTTCAATAATCTTTTTACCTGTAGTATTAGTGAAATTTAGACCCCGTTATTCGAAAGTTCAATATCTCAATATTAGAATTAATGCCTTGTTGACTGTTATAAGCATTTATACCAAAGTTTTCACCGCTTGCATTTATAGTTGCCAGATTGTTGGGATTGGTATACACACATAAATTCTTTTTATCTTTAATTTTCAAGCTTCCATAATAGGTGTGAAGCCAAGGCATACACCGCTCCGTTATGGTCTGTTTTAGCATTAATTTTATTTTGTAATGCGGTTAAGCTGGTAAACGTTTGCGTGGGTGTTTTTACTAAATCAGGTGTTTGGTAAGCATTTATCTGTTCAACAAGATTTAGTCCAAAACAACCGTGCACATTGTTTGATTGTGCATTGGCATTTATTGAACCAATTAAAATGAAACAGAGGAAAATATTTATTTTGATTAGATTAATCACTTTTATAAAATTTTATTGGTTAATTAATTATTGGGATAATATTAGTAATAAGGCTTTCTAATAAAAGGGTCGAATTAAAACAACATCCTAATTTTATTGCAACTACAATGCTTTATAATATTTCAACAAGCTCAAAATAATTTACTGTGCTTGTTGAAATATTTATTTGTTGTTGTTTTATAATGTAAATTTGGTCTTCGGCGATAAATCAATTTTTATACAATTTTCTTATTACTTGCTCACTCTCTGTATTAAAGTGCATAAAGTAGATGCCAGAATTAACAAGTATTTCTTCTATAGATATATTATGTTCTCCTGCCTCATAGGTTTTATTTTTCACTATTTCTTTAACTTGTTTTCCATCAGCCGAATAAATATTAATTGATACTGCTTCACTTTTTTCTATAGAAAAATTAACCATTAAATTATTAACAAACGGATTTGGTAAGATAGTCAAACCGTACGTTGCATCATTTTGATTGCTACTTAGTTTGTTATTTGAACTTAATTCTACTTGTTTCACCTCTACCCCAATATCTTCCCAATTTGAGCCTAACAATTTTGCTTGCAGGTAGTTGGTTTGGGTAGGAGGTATATCTGGCGTTAATGAAATGGTAACTTGACGAGAACCAGGCGACACCTTTAAAGGTTCTTGCCCAATCATATCCCAACCAGAATTAAATAGTTGTAAAACAAGCAAACCATTTTGATCAATATTATACGCTACTGAAATTTGATTGGCCCTGGATGTTATGTTTGCAGGTACTCCATTCAACTTAATAGAATTTTTTTCATCAGTTGTTGGTTGATCTGAATTATAGCTTACCTCTACTTGTTTCATCTCTACAATATCTTCCCAATTTGGTTTTAACAACTTTACTTGCAGGTAGTTGGTTTCGGTAGGTGTTGACTCTGGAGTTAATGAAAGCGTAACCTGTTTGGAACCAGGAGATACACTTAAAGGTTCTTGCCCAATCAGATCCCAACCAGAATTAAATAATTGTAAAACAACTAAACCATTTTGATTTATATTATAATCTACGGAAATTTGGTTTGCACCAGCTGTAATTTTGGTCGGTTCTTCAACCCACTTAATAGAGTTATTAGCTACTTGATTTCCTGTTTTTTCATACACACGCACATAATCAATTGCGAACTCCGCCGGAAACACCTCATTCTCTTCACTTTCAACTGGCCCACTATCACCTTCTGTACCTAAATTAGTTTCTGCTATCGCTAAATTAAGTATTATATACATCTCTTGCTGCGAAACTTTGTCAGAGTATTCTGCAACTATTTCATCATCTACATACCATTTTACATAGTCCTTTGTCCACTCCACACCAAAAGTATGGTAGGTTGAGGTAAAATCAGTCGCTTTTACATATCTATGATTTAGGCCGTGGGTAGTAGCTGATCCAGCACTTTGTTCATAATGAAAATTATTAAATATGGCAGTACGGTCACCACCAGTAAATTCCATAATATCAATTTCTCTAAGTAGGTCGTTTGGTATGTTATAATCATAATAAAGCCAAAAAGCAGGCCACATTCCACTACCGGCAGGCAACTTGGCGCGCATCTCATAGTAGCCATATTTAAAATTTTGTTTTGAAGCCAGCACGCCCGAAACATATTTTTGATTCTTTATTTTGTTTCTTATATTGTTATTTGCAACATCTGCTTTTATCTTCAAATTATTTCCATCAAAAACAAATGGATCGTAGCCCACTTGTGTGTCCGACTGTGTGTCAACATAATACTGTTGTTCTTTATTGATGATTATTTCAGATCCCCATTTCATTCGAGTATCCCATTTACTCGCATCCACTTTATTATTGTTAAACTCATCGCTGAATTTAAGTTCATAATTACCAGTTAAAGCATCTGGCAGTCTATTATTGGCTGGTGCACTTTCATTTATATTACATAAATTAACAAATAGCAGGCTTGAATTTTTAGAAATACAACCGTTACCACTATAAGCCGATACTTTAAATGAGTAGGTATTGCCAGCCAAATTTGAATCATATTCAAAAGTAGCTTGGTTATTTGATACACTTGTTTTATAGCCATGATTTTCCTCAACGTTGTATCCCGTGGCATTAGCTACAGCATTCCAACTAATGGTTACTGATGTGCACGGTTGACCTACAACTTTTAGGTTACTTGGTGTAGATAAATTACATTGCGACAGAGCAATACTGGGAAGGTTAAATAAGCAGATTAGTAAAATGGAAAGGGTGTAGATTATTTTTTTTACATGTTTCATTATAGTTGTTGGTTTAAAAATTTATTAATAATTATATGATAACTTAAATTTTGAATCTTGTTTAATAATAAAATGAGTCGTTGGTTAATTACTTTCCTCGAAAGTGATTTAGTCTTTTCTTTCATTTAGCCATATTTTTTTATTTTTAGATGATTGTATGTATAAAACAACTGGGGAAATTGTTTTGTTTGTTTTTATTAATAAAAGCTGCCCGGCCTTAAATTAAACATCAAGTAGTTTCTATTACAGCATAGCTTGGAGTTGTTTGCTTTACTCATTTCCTCGAAATAAGATCGCCGGTTTTCATTTATTAATAGTTAATTTTTCATGTGGTCTAAAAAGAACCGACTATCGCCCTTTGAACAAAACTGGCAGTCTGTATTTAGCTAATCACTTATTGTTGAGCTACAACAATAATTACTATCGTCCGGGTACCGATGTTGATACTCTCTTTAACTCATTTCTAGAGCTGTCCGTTAACTTAACTTGTATGTGATTATTGCTATAATAACACAAGTTCGAAGCTTGAGGATACAAATGTATAGTACCGCTGGCGCCTGAAGCAACATTTACAGAGTATTCACCAATTTGTGTCCAATTACAATTAAAAATTTGTGCAATTATCTTACCTGGTCTATCAATACAAAAATTTACACTCATATAATTTGAGCCACTTTTAATACTACTGGGTCTAGACCTCCAGCTGATTGATTTGCAACCTCTCGATTCAATGTTTTCTTCAGAAAATTCCTCAACGCTTTTCGCAACCTTGCTCTCAACCTCTTGAAGGGTAACTTCTTCCTCAAAATCGTTTAGGGTTTCTTTCTCGCAAGAAGTTAATAAAGCGGTAACAGCAAAAACAGCTATTAGACCAAATAAAATACTTTTTAATTTTAAAAAATTCATGTTTAATTTTGTTTTTAATTAATAATGATGAGTAAAGCGGTATTCATATTCTAAGTAAAATCGCTTTGCTCATTTTTTGTTAGGTGCTATTTTAGTCTCCCCGTGTAGCCTGGAACCGCTTGGTTTATTTACCTCCTTGAAGTAAGATCACCGTTTTTCATTTTTAATAATTTACATTGTCGTTTTTGTTAATCTATCTGGATAGAAATATTTAAATACTTGGTAATATTAATTTTTAATTAACGCTTTCAAACTTCCAATTGGCTCGTTTTCCGTAAACACCAATTTCAACCTCAGTTGACCCTTTACCTACTCTTAAGTATTGATTGTTAAACTTCCTATTGATTAAGTAAAAATATCCATTATCTAACTGTTTCGTTTTCCACTGTGTTTGCCAACCGGTATTTTCGGTTGAAACTAACGACAAGCTTTCACTAGTATTTACTTTCAACCATTTGCCATTTTTGTTTGATACAATTCTGAAATATTCGCCATCAACATCAATCGTGCTCCAGGTTACTAAGTTACCTTGAGTACCAGGCACTATTTCCAAATCTGAGCTCATTATCAGGTTACTTTCTTTGTGCAAAATTTGAAAGTTTTCAACATCCTGTGTTTCATCAACTTGTGATAAATTATCAGGGAAGTCGCTGGTTAAAATATTTAAGGAGGCATCATCTGGTGCAGGTGACCGGAATCTGCATTTAGTGTCATCGCAATTTTGCTTTTCCCAATATCCGTAACTACGCAATTCTACAAAATGTGCAGGATTAATAAATATTTTTACGGTAAAGCCGCTAGATCCCGTATTAGGATTTTCATTCATCGCCTTTGCACTATCGTATTTGCTGTTTATTTCATCAATAGCCTGATTTTTTTGAGCATAGTTAAACTCCTTGCTACCAATCCTTATTTTGGTATCGCTAAATCCATAGGTTTCTTCTAATAAACTAAACAATTGAATAATTCTATTCGGTCCGAAATTGCGCAATCCCCAACCCCTGTTTTCATCAGGATGTGAAGGTATGTAAGTTTGATCCTCTATTAAATATCTGGAAATGCCGTTATGCCTTATTGATCCTTCTGTATCAATAAGTCCGGCAATGAAATTAGGATCCTTAACCGCTTCTCTCAATATCTGCGGATCACCAGGGTTATTACCTGGCAGCGCATCTACCCAATAATTCCAAAAATCAGGTAAGTTTAATCTGGTACTGTTATTGGGCAAGTCAAAAATGCCTTTTAAACGATCATATATTTGATTATGTTTAGTAGGCTTGGTGGTAAATTTAGCACCTGTTAAATTGTTAAGATTATTTGGTAAGCCATCTCCCCAAAGCCTGCCCAAAAAACGAGCAAAATCGGCTTGTTGCTGTGGAGTAAGGTCGCCCCAATTTAGGGATGGCATTCTACTATTTAGCGTGTTGGTAGAAACAATATTGGGTGCATCTATATTTGGTGCTATGGTATCATCTTTTGTACAAGAAGTAAAAAAGATTGAAATCATTAAAATTAGGGTAATGCCTAAAGAATTAAATTTTAAATTGTTCATTGAATAATATTGGTTTGATTGAATAATGTGAGTAAATGATTTATATTTTAAAAGTAGATTACTCTTGTTTTTATCATCTATTTTAGATGATAGTTAGTTCCCTGCGAAGCCGGGTCTGCTTAACACTGTGCACCTTCTAAAAGCGACTGCATTATTTTTTTTATTATTATTGTTTTGTTCTTTATCTTCATTTTTTAATTTTTGGTTTACGTTTAGTGTTTTTTTAATTAGCTCTCAAAAAGTTATTGGTTATTTCTTAGTGTTAAAAAATTTTTTCTGTTAAACTTGCTTTTATTTTATAAAATGGAGTAAGCGGCGGTTAATTAAATTTATGCTGATTACTCTTTTTCTGATTATATTTTAGTCTCCTTGTTTAGTCGGGAGCAACTTTGCAAAACCACTTTTTAAAAGTTGTTTAAGCAAAAATTACGTTATCTAAAATTTTTCTTTAATAATGCTCCTTTTTTAGATTTATGCTTTGTTTAGTAGGGGATCAAACAGCCTAAATATATCTTACAGAAAAAATTGATTTTTTTTTGATGATGTGAAAAGTTCTATGTAATATGTGTGCTTATGTCACCACATGCAGATCAAAAATATATTAAAGCATTATGCAATAATGATGCAGCGCTAATCAATGAGATTTATGATAAATGCGCTGCTAATTGCGAGCAATTTGTCAAAAAGAATTCAGGTTCTGAAATAGAAGCGGCGGATGTTTTTCAGGAAGCGATTATTGAAGTCTATCTAAAATGTAAAGACCTGATTTTAACAGTGCCGATATGTGCCTATATCGGTATAATATATAAGCGTAAATGGTATAATAAATTAAATAGACAAAAAAAATTTGTAAGAATTTTAAAGGATATTGGATATATACATAGTACAGTTGATTTTCCAGATATTAAACTAAGCGAAGAAAAGATGGAACTGATTTTTAAAGCATCTTTTAGTAAACTCGACAAAAAATGTAAGAATGTTTTGAATATGTATAGTGAGGGTAGGACAGGTAAGGAGATTGGGGAGATGTTGAATATAGATAGAAATAATGTGTACAAACAAAAGCATGATTGTTTAGATAGGTTAAAAACTTATTGTGAACAACACCCGCATTTTATAGATATAAAGCAATAAAACAAGTTAAATGAAATTTGATCATTATAATATAGAAAAATATATACAAGGTGAGCTCTCAGGCAATGAGTTGGTAGAATTTGAAACATCACTCGAAAAAGATAAAAACCTTCGAGGAAAGGTGCATTTTTATCAATATGCCATGTCAATTTTATCTAAAAATAAGGTTACAACAAAAGCAGATGCCGATAAAATTGCTGAAATAAAACCCATTTTAGATGAAATGCGGAATAAATATTTTATCAATAAAACTACTCAAACTGAAATATTAAAAGAAGATACGAAGCCGAAACCAACACTTATAAAACGTTTGTTTCCATTTGCTGCTTTAGCTGCGGCAGCGGCCTTATTGATTGTTTTATTTTTACCCAACTTACAAAATCAATCTAATCCCGAAATTGCCGACCGAAATTTTCAACCCTACTCATTAAACACCAATAGTATGGGCGGCGAAGACTTAGATATATTATTTAAAGATGCTCAAAAAAATTATAATAATGGCAGATATGATGAAGCCAACGAACAGTTTACTGCTTTTTTAAACGAAAACCTCAAAGCACCGGATGTTTGGTTAGCCAAAGGTTGTTCTGAGTTTAAGTTGAATGACATTAGCTCGGCAATAAATAGCTTTGAAAAAGTAATTGAGATAGATGATAGTGGAATATCTCATCCGTATGCAAATTGGTACTTAGCACTTTGCTATTTAAAAAAAGATGAATCTGAAAATACCATTGATTATTTAAACAAAATAAAAGAGGGAGCAGATAATTATGCGGCGGCTAAACGGCTGCTTCGGCAAATTGAATGAGAAGCTCTATTTCGCACTAATAAATAAATTGTCGTAAACTTTCAATCTCTTTTTGTTCTTTATTTATTAAAAGCGTTATTAACTTTTGAGCAAAGATATTATTTAAGGCTTTTCCTTCAAATTCGCTAATGGGCTGAATACCTTTTATAACATTGGTAGTAAAAATTTCAGATGCATCTTTTAAATCGGTTTGGCTAATGGGCACAACCTGTAAATCAATTTTGTGCTGCTTACAAAGCTTTACTAAAACCCGGCGCAACACACCATCCACGCCACCTTCGTTGCTTGGTGGTACTAATAACAAGTTATTTACCGCAATAAACACATTTGAAGCAGAGGCATCTGCCACACGGCCATTTTGGTTAAGCACTATTACTTCATTAAACTGCTCACGTTCTTTAAAAATAGCCGCTTGTATATAAACGTTACTGTTTAAAGTTTTATAGTTTGAGGCTTGTTCTAATGCCTTTGTCATTTTAGTAAACAAACCCAATTTAGCTGGTTTTTCACTTAATACATAAGTTGTTTGTGTTATAGGCTGCACCTCCATTAATAAATCGCAACCATTGCTGGTGGGTAAATATTTGCCGCCACCTAAGCGGCTTACTTGTATACGTAGGTTACCATAAACAATATTGTTGTCCTTTATCAAATCTAAACAATGCCTTACAAAAAAGCTATATGTCCAAAATTCGGGAATTTCAAATTCGAAAAAATTTAAGGCTAAAACTAAGCGGCTGTAATGATGCTTTAAAAATAGTGGAACACTTTGGCTAACCTTTATGGTTTCAAAAACACCATCACCATATTTAAAAGCCCTGTGGTTGTAAGTAACTGCATGCGCTTCTGCGCTAATAAGTTTATTATTTGTAAAAATTGTTGCCATAATTATTTGGCAAACTTAGTTTAAATTTAGTTATATTTCTTTTCTAATATGTTCAAAAACTTAGCTACTTCTTCTCCATTGCTATCCCAATCAAAATTACTTTTAATTTTATAGTCAATATAGTCTAAGGCTTCCGAGTAATTATCAATTTTATTTATTTGGTTTACTGCTTCTTCAAAAGCCATATAACTGCCACCAAAAAGTTTTTGTATAAATAAAAAGCGATCGTTAATGTCAATTAGTTCTTTTAAATTTTTAAAACCTGCGCCAACAATTTTATCTCCAAGGCTTGCTGTTGGTTGCTTAAAACGATCGTTTAAACTTAAACTTTCATCATTTTCTTCGCTTACTATTTCGTTTTCTATTTCTACTTGTTCTGGCGTTTTTATAAAAGATGGTTTATTTGGTGCTTCATTTGTTTTGTTCAAATTAATATTTGGCATTGGCGTTTCAATAATTTCGGTTTCTGGTTCACTTACAGTTAGTTCATCTTTTATTGCTTCTGTTGGTTCAGTTATCTTATTTTCTTCTTCTATCTTTTCATTTTCAGCAATTTGCAAGCGGTTTAAACGCTTTATTTTACTTTTTTGCTTAATACTATTTACCGTATCAAAAATATTATCTGTAATAGGTTTCATTTGAAATTCCTCTTCAGGATCATTTATGGCAGTTGTTTGTTTAACTGTAGTTTCTTTTTTATCAATATTTTTTGGTGTTGATAACTCAGGCTTCATTACTGGTAATGAAGTTTCACTTTTAGTATTAATACTTTCTTTTTTAACGTAGCTTTGGCTTTCTAAAAAAGGTACGGAATTTATTAACTCGTGTAATTCTTTTGAATAATTTTTTAATAGTTTAAAATCAATATCGTTTTCATTTAAATCACTAAAATTATTATTATTACTGATAAAGCTAAGTTTATCTATTAATACTGAAACTTTGGTAAAAAATTGTTTATTCATTTTTTGCTTTAAAACTCAATTCTTTTTAAAACATAAAATTACAATTTTTATTTTAGCGCACTAATATGTTTATTGAGCCTAACTTAATGGAAAAACGTGGCTGGATTGAGGTAATCACCGGCTCAATGTTTTCTGGTAAAACAGAAGAACTAATAAGAAGATTAAAGCGTGCCAAATACGCTAACCTAAAAGTGCAGATATTTAAGCCTACAATTGATGTACGTTACGATGATGATGATGTAGTATCGCACGATGCCAATAAAATTTTATCTACACCAGTAAGTAGTTCGTTAAACATTTTATTAATGATTGATGAGGCGCAAGTAATAGCAATTGATGAAGCGCAATTTTTCGATGAAGGTTTGCCTGATGTATGCCGCAAGCTTGCTATTAAAGGGGTACGAGTAATTGTGGCTGGCTTAGATATGGATTACAAAGGCATTCCATTTGGCCCAATGCCAGCAATTATGGCAGATGCCGAGTACATTACAAAGTTACACGCAATATGTGTGGTGTGCGGTAATTTAGCGGCATATTCTTTTAGAAAAACTACTGACGAAAAAACTATTTTATTGGGCGAAACAGAAAGTTACGAACCGCGCTGCCGATATTGTTATTATAGAGGGATGGAACAAAAAAAACCGGAAACTTAAAAAAGCAATCCGGTTTTTTATAAATTATATTTTAAATAGCAGATTTAATCCGCTATCATAATTTGTTTAGAAATTATTTGATCCTCAACTAATATGGCCATAACATAATTACCTGCTGGTAAATTTTCACGATTAAATGTAAAAGTATTAATGCCAGCTGCTAATTTACCTATATTTTTTTCCTGCATTATTTGCCCATTCATAGCAATAACTCTAAAATTAACATTTGCTACTGCATTTAAACCAAAGTTAATAGTAGCAGAAGTTTGTATAGGGTTAGGTGCTATAGTCAACGAATTTTGTTGTGCTATTTGGTTGGCTTCTTCAACATCTAAAGCATAGTAAGGTAAAGATGTATCGCAATTAGGCACACGGTTTGTTGCTCTAAATATACCTCTACCGTGCGTAGCAATGTATATTACTGGGCAATTTGCTGTTTTAAGTTGCTCTTGTCTTATTTGCAAAGTTTTTACTCTACCACCTAAACCTTCGTTTTCTTCAAACCAACGATCGCCTTGCATATTGTACGACCAAACCCCTAACTCAGTAGCTGCATAAATTAAGTTAGGATCAGTTTCATCAAAAATGGCATCATAAACAGGCATATCAGGTAAAGTAGTCATACCACTACCTTTTATAGGCTCAAAAACAGGCTTGCTTGATCTGGCATTTGTGCTTAAGTAAACATTATTTGTTTTGCCAAAACCACCTGTGGTAACTACAACATTATTTGTATTACGAGGATGTACTTTTACGCTTGTAATATATTCTCCTTCAAATGGTAAATCGGTAATAAAACGCGACCAAACACTTCCTAATGGATCAGGATTGGTTGGGCTATCATCTTCTGAAAGAAAGTTTGTTGGAAAACCATTTGAATATATCCAACCATTTTCATCTGGTTTTTCAGGGTCAATTTCTAAACCAGTTACTCTTCTTAATGTACCTCTATTACTAGCAGCCCAAAGTGTATTACCATCGGTAGTTGTGCTAACTGCAGTCATAATGTTTGGATCGCTTTGTGTACCGCCCATTCTGCCAATTATAAAGCAATCGGATATGCTTGATACATTTAAAGCATCTAATGCGGCAATAATATTTAAACCACCTGTGTATATTGTACCATTTGGTATTACACGAGCAGGTTCTTCAACTACAGGAAGTGGTGGAAAAACTTGTGTAGGTGGATAACCACTTAGATCATCTGCATATTTTAATGAATCTTCAACATAAGCTTCATAAACTGCAAATTCTAACAAATATGCTTCATAAATACTTAGTGCTTGTAGATATAGCTGATAATCTCTATTAAATTTTCTTGTATCCTCCCAAAGTAAATATGGTGTTATAAATAAAGTATCTGGGAAATTTTCTGTTTCAAGACAAGAATTTTCTAAATATGATGCAAAACTTTGCCCTCCATTTGCAGAACGTTGAAAAACACCATTTTGAGCGGAAGCAAATAATATGTTTCTGTTAATGTGACTAATTTCTGAAAAACCACCATCGCCACCGCTTACATTATCTGCACCCAAACTGCTTGTACCAACATAATCAATATAAGAAGTTCCGTTATCTTGAGCACCTCCTAAAACTCTGCCTTCATTATCAGCACCTATTGCATAAAACTGGGTTACATTATAGTTTTTATTTCTAGCTATAAAAGTTGGTGTGCTTTCGCTCGCATTTCTAGATCTGAAAACTCCACCATCAGTAGCTATAAACAGTTGTCTTGGGTTTTGAGGATCGAAAGCAAACTCATGCTTATCTGCGTGTATATAAAATGAATTGAAACCTAAATCGGCAAGATTGTCTAATTTTCGCCATCCATCATTACTAGACCAACTCCAAAGTAAAATACCACCTAAAAATATTCTATTTTCATTTAATGGATCAACAACTATAGCATGATCATACCAGCCTTGTGGATTTCCTGATGAACTAAATGGATTTAAAAATTGCTCATCATAGGCACCAATTTTTTGCCAAGAACTTCCCCCATCAGTAGATCTGACTATTTTCGTAAAATAACCTGCTAAGTCTGAATAGCTCACATATACATAATTGCTGTTAGCAGGTGAAATAGCAATTTCTTTTCTTCCGAGGTCACCAATGTTTACATCACCACCACTAAGTTGATTAAAGCTGTTGCCGCTATCAGTAGATTTATAAATAGCGTTTCCAACTGCAGTATAAACAATGTCACCATCAGCAGAAAATTCAATATCATAAGCAGTTTCGTTGTTTGGTAAACCAGCTGGTGTTGTCCAACTATTTCCTCCATTACTACTAATTTTTACACCAAAATCGTTTAAGGTAGCTAAAAGCAAGTTGCTATTGGTTGGGTGTGTTGCCACTCTGTTAATTCTGGACCACTCAACAGAAATGCTATTGGTGTTTGATGGAACTGTAGAAGATAACTGTTCAAACATAGCATCAGGGTCGGTTAATTTAAAAATACCTTCAGATGGCACAAAACCACCACCAGCACCTAAGTTACTACCATTTGACGGCTCGCCAGTAGCAAAATAAATAGTGCCATCACTACTTTGTGTAATAGAACCAATTGCTAAAACTGGCAAATCTGCATTAAAAGCATAAGGTTTCCAGGTTTCTGCACCATTTTTTGAAACCCATAAGCCACCACCAGCAGAACCTGCATATATCAAGTTAGAATCATTAATATCAACTAATAAGCCGCGGGTTCTACCACCAACATTGTTAGGTCCTAATTCTTCCCACTCTAAATTTTGATTTTTTGCGCTATTGTTGTTTTTTCTAAATTCTTCGGCTTGTAACCGTGCTTTATGATAATATGCATCTTTAAGCGTACCATCTTTATCAGCCAAAATAGGCGTAAAATGCACAAGTGATTTATAAATACCTTTCACATCATAATCAGCAAGTTTTTTAAAATTTTGGGTTAATTTTAAAATTTGATTTGATCCTTCAGTTGAGCTAACGTAGCTTACAAAGCTAAAAACCATCGTAAGTAAAGCTATGGTCAGAAGTAACAATTTTTTCATACTACAATTTTTTTACTTTTAAACATCACAAAGCTACGAAATTTAATTTTCAAAGAAAAGATAGTGAGCATATTTGACACAATTATGAATTACTTTTTTTTTAAAAATTCAGTTTTTATGTAGTTTTAATGCTTCAATAACAATTCAATGATGATTATTTGCTTAAAAAAAACTAATTTTGAATATCATTATTATTAACTTTTACGTATAACATTAGGTTAATGTATTTTTTTAAAAATGTGGTTTCAATTGATATTGTTATGAAAAATAAAATTTTATTAAATACTTGTTTAATTGTTTTTTTTGCATTAACAATGCAAGTTATAGCAATGGCCTATTCTACAGGTCCGCCAGATGGGCATAATGGCCAACCTCCATCTGGGGCTTCTTGTGGTTTGGTGGCGCTATGCCACGGTGCAGATCCTGTTTCGTACATTGGTATAGAAATTTTAATTGAAGGTAATCCTACCGAATACATACCAGGAGAGATATATAGCATTGAGGTTTTTATAAATGATCCTTTTTCTGATTGTTTTGGATTTCAACTTGGAGCTCAGTTTGAAGATGAAATAAAAAGTGCTGGTGATTTTTCCATTAATTCTTTAGAAGATGGCATTTCTGTTTCTAAAACTGGTAATTTTCAATATGTTGAGCATAATGAGCCTAATAAATTTGGGCGGTGGAAATTTTTGTGGACTGCCCCAAGCGGTAACGCATTAAGTGATGTAGTATTTTATGCTGCAGGAGTTGTAGCCGATTGTAACGGAGAGCCAGTTAATGATCCAACTTATACTGGCTCAAAAAAAATATTATCGGGCTGCAAATCAATTGAAATTGCGCCTGTTATGCAAAAAAATGCATTATTGCCTCGTTGCGATTATTCAAAACCATTGCCCAGTATTGCTATTGATTTTGAACCTATTAGCGGCGGCAGCGGTGTTTATACTTTAATAACAGAAGGCAATAGCTTAACCGATAAAACAGCTTTATACGAAGGAGATGTATTTACTTATTTTTATACTGAAAGTGATATACAAAATAATACTATTGGTATTACAATTGTTGACGATGAAGGCCATGTTTGCAAATTAGGTGAGGATATAATAAATTTACTATCAAACATACCTGTTGGTGTTTTATGCCAAGATGTTAGTAGTTGCGAAAGTGCTATTGAAGCTAATATTGCAACGGGGGAATGGAATAATATTTTTAACTGCATTAGTAATGAGGCAAAACTTTCTATTACTGTTAGCGAAATTACCGGAGGTTCGGGTGGCTATAAAATTTTATCATTAAATGGTGATGAAATTACAACTGTATCTGCAAACGAAAGTTTTAACTTAGGTTTTAATCAAACACAAATAAATGCTTTAAAAGTTGGGTTTACAGTAGAAGATGCTAATGGTTGTACAGAAATTTTTGACTTAAGCGATAAGGTGATTGACGTTAATATTGCTGATATATGCAGTTTAACAGAACCTTGTTCAAAACAATTAACTTATTTAATTGATGGAGGAGCAGATGCGCCTACCATTAAATGTAATCCCATAAATCCTACCAATCCTATTTATACTATAGATGTAAAAAACGTAATTGGTGGTGATGGAAGCTATTTAGTTACTGCCAAAGGTGGCGCACTTACAGAATCAAACCTAACAGAAGGGGAAAGTTTTATCTATGTATTTACAAAAGCTACTATTGAAACCAAAAAGGCTATTATTACTATTGCAGATGAAAATGGTTGTAGCAGTATATTGGATTTTAACTTGAGCTTAGCTGGCTTAAATTTAAATGCCTTATGCGATTGTACTATTGATTATCAATTTGAAACAGTTGAAAATAGCGATGAACTATTAGTTGCTTGCGCAGATGAAGAAAATGAAATATATAATATAGTTATTACAAATGTTACTGGAGGAAACGGTGATTACGATTTTTCAACAAGCTTAGGTGAGGTTGAAGTGATAGAAACCATTCCAGCTAAAATTTTATTAAAATTTACAAAATCAGACTATGATTCGGGCAAATTAAATTTTACAATTAAATCAGATAACTGCTCATCAACAAATCAACTACCAAATTTGGCAGCAGTTAATTTTGAAGAACTTTGTAAGCCAATTATTCCTGTTTGTAATTTAGAGTTAGCTTTAAGTTTTAAAACAGACTTATCGTGTAACGAACCAACTGCAACTATTGCTGTTGCTACTAATGCAGCAGATAACCAATCCATTATTTATACTTGGCAACATAATAATTTACCAATATCTGTAAATAGTAATGAAGGGCAAAACCTCGCCTCTGGTACTTACACTATTATTGCCGAAGATGAAATTGGATGTAAGTCAGAGCCTTTAATAGTTGAAATTGATGAACTTACAGAATTTAGATTATTAATTAACGAACCATACACTTGTAGTTTCGATTATCAATTTTATAATCAAAAGATTTTTTACGTTGATGCTGTAGGTAGTTTAAGTATTGCTGCTACTAACGGAAAAATTGGTAGCATTGCCAGCGATAGCTTTATTCTAAGAGATGTGCCTAATGGCGAGTTTTCAGATATCGAAATAACAGATGAAGATGGTTGCAAACAAACATTACGTGTTGGCCCTCATATATGTATTGATAACTCAGATTATGATTGCGATGCTAATGCTGGTGCTATGCTTCCTGTACCGTTTGATGTTTTTTGTACCTTAAATGCAGAAGTAACATTACCAATTCAATATGGCTATAATACTGCATTAGATTATGGTTTTTTAATTACCGACAAAAATTTAAATATCATTGGTTTTTCTGATGATTCTAAAATAGATATTTCTGGTAACGAGGCAGGCATATATTGTATTCACGGCGTTTCTTTTAATAAAGGCACTCCAAATGAACCAGATTTTACAGCAAAAACACTTACAGAATTGTACGACCAACCAAATGTATGTTTTGATATAACTTTAGAAGATTGCATTGAAATAGAGCTGCAGGCGGCCACTACAAATGCAGAAAAACCAATAGGTTTTAAGGATACGGTATTTTTATGTACTGGTTATACAACACCAATTGATTTTTGTATTCCACTAACCGATGCTGATGGGGGCAAACCATATTTGGTAGATATTATTTCGTTTTGCAACCCCACAATTGAAGGAGATAATTGTGTACATTACCCGCCTTTACCTGGTTTAGTATTGGGTGCAGATGAAACACTTTCTTTAATATTTTGTGATGATGATTGTCCGCAAAAATGTGATACAAGTTATGTAAACGTTTCAATAAGAGAAGATTGTTCAGGTTATGAAGAGCCTTATTTAAACGATTTTTTCTGTGGTTTAGATACAATACAATTATGTACTAACCCAGCTACACCAATAAATTTATGTACTGAATGTGATGAAGATGTAGACAGTTATTTTATTAGAGATGTTAGATCAATTGCTGGTGGTAATTTTGAGCCCTTGTTAAGTAATAATTGCATTAATTATTTACCAAAAGATGAGGAATATATGGATGTGGTTGAAATAGATTTATGCCTTTGGGATATGTTTGTTTGCTTAAAAAAAGTTTTTGCCATTGAAATTACTGAAGATTGTGGTAATATAGAAGAGCCAGAAATATGTGTGGAGCAAGAAGTTTGCTCACTACCTACTGTATTAGTAGAAGTTTGTTTCGATTGCGAAGCCAGTAAACATCCAGATGCAAAAATTACCGAAATAGAATCTTTATTTGACAATTGCACTACAGACGAAGTTAAGCAAATGTGTTTTGATTACCGCCCACTACCTCTAATGTATTTAGTAGGTATTGATACTGTAGAAGTTACCTACTGCAACCCAAATGATACCTGTTTTAGTACAAACGTATATCTAACCTTTGAAGATTGTGATGGTTTGGCAACCGAACTGCAAGAAGCACCAATACTTATTGAAAACAATATTACAATAGAGGCCAGTAATGATTATTTTGAAATTAGCAGTACAGAAGAAACTGCAATAAACGTACTTTTAAATGATGCAGGAGAAAATGTGAACGATGGAGAAGTTTATGTAAACATTATAACAGCACCACAAAATGGTTCAATAAGTTATAATAATACATTAAATGATATTTCTTACACACCAAATCCTAATTATAGTGGTAACGATTCTTTTCTGTATGAAATTTGTAACAACGGTGTTTGCGATAGAGCACTAGCAAATATTAAAATTGAGGATGAAATAAGTAATATTGAAAGTAATTTAAATATTGCACCAAACCCTGTTACCGATTATTTATATATTGATTATACAAGCGCATCAAACCAAAAAATAAATGTGCATTTGTTTAGTGCTATTGGGCAAGTTGTTTATAATATTGAAGATGTGGCAACTAATAATCAATATCAAAACCACATTGATTTAAGCAATATTGAGCGAGGTATTTATTTTATAAGAATAGCAGAAGGCAAAAAAATAAGTACTCAAAAAATAATTGTACAATAAAAAATTTAACTTTATTGCCTAAAACCTGTACTATAAGTGTTTAATAAAGCAATATTGCTATGTATAATTTTTGTTGGCCTTCAATTTGTTGTTAAAGGCCAAATTGCCAAAAAAAGCAATCATATTTTTATTTGGGATGTTACCCTTTCTATGAAAGGTTATAATAACAGCCCTAATATTTATGATGAGGTTGTAGAGGTAATGGTGCGCACCTTAACCAATATTGAAGCCGATGGTAGCTCTATTTATATTATTCCATTTCAAGACAAACTACTTCAAACCAATGTGCAAATAGCTAATGAGGCTGGCAAACAAGCTGCTATTGATTTTGTGAACAATTTTAATAATGAAGAGATTACCTACACTAATATATGTGTAGCCTGGGAAAAAGCTATTCAATTAATTGACAATAGAAACAAAAACTTTTTATATCTGTTTACCGATGGTGAGCAAAGCGATTTAACCAAACAAAACCCAGCTTACGACAAAAATTGTTTAAACAAAATAATTGATCAATACTGCGCCTTAATTAACAATACGCAAAATGCATATACTTTCTATATTTCATTAAATACTAATTTGCCAGCAGCCTTAAAACAAAAATTTAAAACTCGTTGCCCAGAGTATTTGCGTTTAATAGAAGGTGTGCCACCAACCGGCATTACCGGTATTCAACCAACCAGTAATGTACAAGTTATTAATTTATTAGAAGGCGATATATCGTTTACCCAATATTTTGATATTAATGGAAACTTGCCTGAGCAATTTAGGTTTGATGCTATTGTTGATGCCAACAATATTACTTTGCCAAGTGATATAAAATTAAAATTTAGCGATGCTACAAATAGAAGTATTATAAACAGCAAAACTGATTTTACACTAAATCTTAAAAGCAACCAGGTTGAACGGTTAAAAAAAATATTACCTGAAGAAAGTACCGTTACTGTTATTTATGCCAAACAAAACTTGCAACAATTGGGTATTGAAAATGAAATAATTGAATTTACACCAGATAGGGTAATGCTAAAAATTAGAAATAAAAAAGAGAAAACCCTTAAAATAAAGATATTAGAATGAAGCAGTATGTTTATAACATATTGATTTTTGGATTGCTGCTTTTTTGTGTTAGCTGCTCAAAAAAAGATAACAATCTTTCTGCCTTACAATTTGGTGAGGTAAAATCTTATAGTCCCGAGTTTGGTAATAACCCTTTTAATAAAATACTTACTGTACCTATTGAACTTAGTTTTAATAATGAAGCAGTTGAAAAACAAAGCTTTATTGAGTTGGAGTGGGTAAATGCTAACGGCAATAAACCTGTTAATATTAATTACTTTGTAAATGGCACTAAAATGCTAGATAATAGCATAAGGTTTAATGCTAAAAACTTTGCAAGCCCCCAAAGGGTAGAGTTAGGTTTACAGTTTAGCGAAGGGATTGATGAAGGAAAACAGAATGGTTTTTTAAAAATAAAACGATCGGATTTAGACCGTGTTGAAAGTTTTGATTTAAACAACAACACACAAATTGAAATTTTTAGATGGCAGGCACGGTTTACTAAAACGCTGCATCCCATTATTAAAGGCTTAATAGTTGCCTTATTTGCATTTGTAACATTTCATTTACTTTGGTTTCTATTATTGAAACCTATTTTTTATCCTAAGTTTAAAAGAGGAGAATTTGAAATGTTAGAACCAACCTACAATACTATAAAATTGAAGGGCTATAAAAAAATTCATTTTGGGGGTAAACAAAAGATAAAGCAAGGTTTTTTCTCAAAATTTTATACCGGCAAAACAGGCCAGGTTATGCGGCAATATGATTTTGATTTTACATTAACTCCTTTTAGAAGAAGAGGTAATATTTGGTGTAGAATAAAAGCAGAAGCAGCATTAGACATAGAACCAAGGCGGGGAACACTATACAATTATGATGAGATAAGTATTACAACAGAGCGCAAAGAAAAAATAAAACTGGTTTATAAAAACAGTAAAAATAATCGCAGGGCTTAATTTTTTTTATTATCCTAATCTACCTATTGCTTTAAATCTTTCAAACACTTTTTCGTTATGTGGGGCATCTTTTAGTTCATCGGTTAAATCTTGCCCGGCCCAATGTTCGTAGTGTTTACCATCTCGCCAAAGCCTACTTTTAGTAACTTCGTAAATAATGTTGTTATAAGCAACCCAAATTTGTGGTTTATCTTGTCCATTGTACAAAGCCAATTGATTTTTGGTGTAAATGGGTAAGTTTGAGTTATCTGTGTTATTTATAAAGCAACCGTTTTTTTGGCTATCAAATTGTTTTCTACCAAATAGTTGGCAATTTGAACGGCGTTGGTAGCAGCGCCTTTTCTTAAATTATCTGCAACTACCCACATATTTAAACTATTCTCCATCGATTCGTCTCTTCTAATTCTACCTACAAAAACTTCATCTTTACCTTCTGCATAAAAAGGCATTGGGTAGTTATTGTTCTCATTATCATCTAACAAAACCACTCCGGGCATTGCTGCAATTATGCTTTTTAGCTCCTCTAAATCAAAAGCATTATTTAAGGTAATATTAATACTTTCAGAGTGACCACCTTTTACAGGCACTCTAACTGCAGTAGCGGTAATGGCAATGGTATCATCTTGTAAAATTTTACGGGTTTCGTGCACCAATTTCATTTCTTCTTTGGTATAACCATTATCAAAAAACACATCGCAATGTGGCAGGCAATTCATGTCAATTTGATGAGGGTACACAGCTTCAGCTGGTTCATTGTTTCTTTCACTATGCATTTGTTGTACAGCTGCTTTACCTGTGCCGCTTACGCTTTGATAGGTTGATATTACCAACCTTTTTATTCCATATTTTTTATGAAGCGGAGCTAAAGCCATCACCATTTGAATGGTAGAACAGTTTGGGTTGGCGATAATTTTGTCTTCAATGCTTAATATATCAGCATTAATTTCTGGTACTATTAATTTTTTGGTTTCGTCCATCCTCCAGGCACTCGAATTATCAACTACTGTGCAACCTGCTTCAGCAAATTTTGGAGCCCATTCTAACGAAGTGTTTCCTCCGGCAGAAAATAGAGCAATATCTGGTTGCATTGAAACCGCAGTTTCCATATCAACTACAGCATATTCTTTTTCTTTGTAGGTAATAGTACTACCAACACTTCTGACTGATGCAACTGGTAATAATTCTGTTACCAGAAAATTATGTTCTTCTAAAACTTTTAACATTACCCGGCCTACCATACCGGTTGCTCCAACTACCGCTACTTTCATATTAGTTATTATTTTTTTGCTTTTCTCTAATCATTTTTTTGAAATCTTCTTTAGTCTTGTTTTTTTTCTTTTGCCTTTCTTCAAAAACTCTGTCGTTTAATGTTTTTGGTTGGCTTTTGCTTTTCGTTTTTATGTTTTTGGTGGATGCTTTTTTTTGTGCTTCGGTTGACTTTATAGATTTGCCTAAGGAAGGATTAGTTTTTAATTGTTGTAATAATACTTTGTTATGTTCAATAAGTTGAGCCATTTTTTTGAGTTTTTGCTCTGCTTGTTTTAAAGTATTTTCTTTTTTTTGAAGCTCATTGTAATTTAATGTTTTTGATTTTTTGTAGTATTTCAATTTTTCTCTGGCTCTAAAAACTACCTTCTTAACTTCTTCATATCGTTTTTCGCTATTTATTATAGATTGTTTGGCACTTGCAAAAGTGGTATTGGTTTTCTCTGTTTTATTTTGTGCTTGAGAAGGTAGGTTTATACAAAATAAAAGAAGTAAAAATAGAATTGAAAATTTCATGATATTGTTGAGACTAAAATGCTTCCAAAAGAGTACTTATTTCTGACTCAATTTTTTTGGTCTCATTCTCTAACTTATTGGTAGCCTTATTTAAATTATTTGAGTCGGTTAAAGTATAATTTTGTTTTTTAAACTCTATAGTAGATTCATTTACATCTATTTCTTCTTTTTGGTTGTTCTTATCTAAAATGGTTTCATTATCAGTATATAATGTACAAGAAGAAAAACTGGTAAAACTAATTAGTGCAATGTATGTAAGTACCTTATTCAAAACTTAAAAATAAGATGCAAATATAAAGTAAAATAATACATAAATGCGCTATAAAAAAATTAAAAATCTTTCAATAACACATTAATTTCATTTTCTATATCTTTAATTAAAATATTATTTTTTTGAATGTCGTTTTTAATCTTGCTTTTGCTAACAATCTCTTTAACATCATTCTGCTTTTCAATTTTGCTAGTAATTAGTTCTCTCTCTTCGTTTTTGTTAGATCTTACACAACTAGAAAAAACCAATAAACAAATGCACAAAAATAGAATAGTTTCGTTTCTCATTTAATCAACCAGATTTTGATAACACTAAGATATATAAAATTAATTATTTAATTAACTATTTGTTATTATAATATTAAATCTACCTACTAAGGTTATAATTTGTTTAGGTTTCCTTAATTTTCGGGCGTGAATAAAAAATTTTTAAAACTAATCACTTTTATAGTTATAACTTTTTTGTGCCGAAACACTTTTGCGCAGCAGGCATCGGTACTTATAAATGAAATTTATTTTGATACAAACCCCGTAGTTGCCTTACCTGCTGTAGAATATGTGGAACTTTATAACAACAGTTTAAATGAGGTTAATTTGTTTGGCTGGACTTTTAAAGATAGAAATTCGCCTAAAACAATTAGCGAAGATTTTATACTGCCGGCAGGCGGCTATGTTTTGTTAACCAAACCAGGTAACGTTTTTGAATTGGCAACTTACGGTAGTGTAGTTGCTGTAACTTCTTTTCCACAATTAAATATCGATGATGATGATTTAACATTAACCAACCCACAAGGAGAAATTGTGCACGAAGTGTTTTATAAAAAAAGTTGGTTAAATGATACTGACAAAGAAGAAGGTGGTTGGGCTTTAGAATTAATTGATCCGGATAATTTTTGTGGCTTAGGGTTAAAAGAAAACTGGGCAGCCAGTATTGATGCAAGAGGAGGTACGCCAGGGGCTTTAAATTCTGTAGATGGAAGCACTATAGATAATGTTGCTCCAGCAATTAATACTATAGAAATTAAGAGCAGTAATGCAATAATAGTAAATTTTACAGAGCCAATAGAATCGCCAGGTATTAATACTATTAGTAATTATACCATAAGCAGTGAGCAGGGCAACTTTTCTATAATCAATTTATTTACGTGTAATAGCGACCATACCTGTGTTGAAATTGAAATAAACGAAAGTTTTAGTGATAATGTTTCATATACCTTGGTAGTAGCTAATTTATTTGACTGTACTGGTAATGAAGTTGATAAAGCCCCACAAAATTTTGTAAAACCCGGAGCTGTGCAAGCACTTGATATTGTAATTAATGAATTTTTATTTTCTCCAATTGATGGCGTAGCAGAGTACATAGAAATTTACAACCAAAGCAACAAATTTGTAGATTTAAATACTTTAAGTATTGAAGATTTAGCAGGTACATTTAATATTGTTACAAATAAAAACCAGCTTGCACCTAATAGTTATGCGCTACTTACCAAAGATACTCTTAGCATAATTAATGCATACCTTCCAAAAGCAGGGGCAAATTTGGTACAGGTCGAAAACCTTCCAACATTAAATAATGATGGAGATGTAATACGTTTAACCAATGAAGATTTTAGTATTATTGATAGTGTTTATTACGATATTGATTGGCAATTTAGATTGTTAAAAAATATAAATGGCGTTGCCTTAGAGAGAATTAGTTTTACTGGCCCTTCGCAAGATGCTACCAACTGGCAATCGGCCTCAAAAACTGTAAACTATGGTACACCTGGTTATCAAAACAGTCAGGCTAATCAGGCAGGGGAACAAGTTTTTAATGAAATAATAAACATACAAAATAAAACAGTATCGCCCGATAATGATGGTTTTGAAGATTTTTTACTCATCAATTATCAAACCGAAAAAAGTGGTGATGCAGCAAACGTTTATATTTTTAATGAAATAGGTCAGCTAATAGCGCATCCAATAAAAAATGAATTAATAGGTGTAAAAGGAACTTTTAAGTGGGATGGTTTAGATGATTTGGGCGCACGTATCCCCTTAGGTATTTACATTGTTTATGCAGAGTTTTTTAATTTAGATGGTAGTATAAACAAACAAAAAATACCAATTATAGTAGCTGGCAAATTATAGTACGCTTAGGTATCTATCTTTTATTATTTTGGTATGATGCAGTTGATGGCCTGCAATAATAAAGCCTATAGCATTAGCAGTAATATTGTTGTTTTCTATAAAACCAGTTTTTTGTAACATGCTGGTATCAAAGCTATTAAAAAGTTGTATCGTTGATTTTCTAACAATTTCTATTTCTTTTAAAAGATCAGTAAGTGGGCGATAATCTGCATTGCAACTTATTACATATTGGTTATGATCAAAGCTTTTAAAAGCTGTATCACCTCTGCTAATGCTAAGAGCACGGTAACAAAATATTCTTTCAACATCAATTAAGTGTTGTGTAATTTCTTTAATAGACCATTTGCCAGCTGCATACTTAAATAAACCTTGTTGGTTGCTAAGTTTATTGCAATACTGTAGCAATTCGTTAATGGAGCTTTCAAGGCTATTAAACAAATTTTTGAAACCAACCAATTGCACGTATGGTTCATAATACGGGGGATATTCTATTGCATTAACATTAGCCATATGTTGGCTAATTTAATCACAATTTTCGATTTTTGCTTCAAATTCAGCACCTTGCTTTATTTCAAAATCATTTGTTAACTCAATATAATCTCCAGCTTTAAAAGTTATATTTTTCACAGCATCAATTGTAGCATTACTTTTAATATAGTTTGATACTTTAAATAAGCCGTTTTCTAATACAGGCTTGTTGGTTTGTACAATTTCTGGAACACAATTACTAACTGCTACTTCAATGTTGTTAATTGTTTTTATGCAATTATTAGCATCAGTTATTTCTACACTATAAGTACCCTCAGCAACATTGTTTAAATCTTCGGTAGTACTACCATCCGACCAAACAAAATTGTATGGAGCAACCCCTCCGGTAACAGTAATATCAATTGCTCCATCAGTTTCAGTAATACTGCTTGGTGGCGTAATTGTTGTAGCACCATTTATATCACTATCATTATTAACGGTGTAAGTTTCTTCAAATGGACATCCGTTGTTATCGGTAATAAGTAAATCATAATCGCCGGCAAGCAAGTTGTTATTAACCGTACCTGTAATACCATTTGACCATAAAATAGCGTAAGGACTTGAGCCACCGGAAATAGAATTTATTATTAATAAGCCAGTACCAGAGCAAGAATAATCAATAGTACTGGTTACAACTGTAATTTGGTCGCAATTAAAAGCATCTACAGTTACCTCTTTAATATTGGAACAACCTAATGCATCTGTTACTGTTAAAGTGTAAGTGCCGGGTGCTAAGTTGTTTTGATTTTGAGCAGTACTTCCATTAGACCAACTGAAGTTATACGGAGCAGTACCATTAGTAACAGATGTGCTTATGCTTCCATCATTAGCCATGTAATAGCTTTCGTCAATAACAGGAGTGCTAATAGCTAAATTGTTACATATTATAGGATTTATTATAAAGTTTTCTGAACCCGGACAACCCAATGCATCTGTAACTGAAATGCTGTAACTACCTGGTGTTAAATTATCTATAAAACTTGTAGTGTCACCATTTGACCAATTGAAACTAAATGGAGTAGTTCCATTGCTAATATTTACACTAGCTGTACCATCGTTGGTTTGGTAATAGCTTTCATTGGTAAACATTAAATTCAAGTTCAAAGTTGGGCATACAATCGGCTCAATATTAAAAGATTCGATAATTGAACAATTATCGCTATCTCTTATTGTTACAGTATAACTGCCTGGTGTTAAGTTTGCTATTGAATTGGTTGTTGCTCCGTTTGACCAATTATAAGTGTACGGAGCTGCACCACCAGTAACGTTTAATGATGCTGTGCCATCATTTGTTTGAAAAAATGTTTGATCTGTTTTTGATAAATTAGCTTCTATTAAAGATGGTTCATTAATTGTATAATTGGCAGTTGTGGTGCACAAAAATTCATCGGTAATTAAAACACTATAATTACCAGGAGCCAAGGCTGTAACTAAGCTTGAAGTAGAACCATTACTCCAAATATAAGAATAAGGAGGCTCTCCACCAGTTGCCGAAACTATTATAAATCCATCATCATTACCGTTGCATGCTACGTTAGTAAGCTCAGAATCAACTTCAAAATCAGTACAAATATTATTATCGCCTCCGGGTGTACCACAAATATTGCTGCTTGCTGTCCAGCTTGAAGCTAAAGCATTATTTAAAGCAGGGTTAGCTAAACTTAAAGTCGCTCCTGTACCATCTGGTAAAATATTCCAAGGTGGATCGTCGGCATAAATAATATTGTTTGTAATAGTGTTATAAGGACCTTCTAATACTAAAAGTTCTCCACCATTGCTTAAGCTGTTGCGATAGTCACCAAATGGGGCAAAACCATATTTTTGAATAAATTCAATACTATCTCTGGCAATAACTAAATAGCTATTAGCACCAATTGAACTACCAGCCGGAAATTCATAATTTATTCCACTACTAAAAGCATAATTATCTAAACTTACCGAAATACTCTCATTGTTATAAATTTCTATAAATTCGGAGCCACATATTTCAGATGGATTATAGTTTATTTCATTTATTATAATATTTGCTATATTTTGATTATTGGCAGGTTGAGCATTAAAAGAATATGGGTCGCTCCAATGGCTCCACCTTCCGCTATTATCTTTATATCTTACTCTTACTTTATAACTTCTACCCACTTTAAGTTTTGCTGCTGCCGGAATTGAGTAATTACTAGAAAAGTTGTAGATTTCACCACTTACCCAATAATCTTCAATTTCGTATTTAGCTTTACATTTATTAATGTAATATGAATTGCTTAAATCGCTCCACTCTCCAACTCGCCATTCTAAGGCAGCAAAAGTGTTGTTTCCTTGAGGATCAAAAAAGCTTGAATTCGAAAATTTTAAGTTATCTAATGCATTTGAGCCAGTTAAAGAAATAGTAGGTTTGTTTGGTATATTATTATCTCGGATGCCATAGGTAAAACTATTTGCTAAATAATTAGCTCTATTGGGAAACCAGTTTTTATACCATTGAAATTGATCATCAACATTACCTTCACCATATGTTTGATAATCGCCCCATCTGCTATGGTCTAAAGTAGTCCAATCGTAACTGTTGCTTGGGGCATAAATCATTTTTGTTTCTTCATCTACCAAAAAATCACTTTGTTCTTGGTTTAATAATAAATCATAGGCAGATCGTAAATACCCTTCATATTCAATATTAAGAGATGATGGCATCACCATTGGATGGATTACATTAAAATTATAATCAAAATTATTTGTATTACTCACAGCTTCAACATTATTGCCGCTACCAAATGAACCGTCATAATCTTTGCACCAACCTATCCAAAGGTTAGTTGTAGGATTGTAATACTCTCTATAACTATGTTTGCCTACGTAATTTAACTCGCCATTTGCCCAAATTTCATTAGCAATTCGATCTCCATAAAAAGTTCGTTTATCTAAAGTTGAAACATTAGGTGTAAGTTGTGAAGTGGTAAAACCAATTGAGGAAGGTGGAAACCATTCTGTTTGACTTGTTGAGCCTTGAAAATCTCCATAAGTATCAATGTACATAAAACGAGAAGCACCATCAGGATCGTAGGTAGTCCAAATGTTTCCTTCTGGCAGGTTATGTTCTTCTAATAGTTCGCCATCATAATCTTCTTGTATTAAATAGAGCCCCCAAAAATCGCCGGTACTACCAGTTTCCTGATTTTTATCAACAATTCTTAATGTGGTATAATCGCAATATTTAAAAACACTTTTAGTTAACTCTAAAATTTTAAAAACTAAACTTTCAACTAAGCCGTGCGAAGAAGCATCGTTAACCCAGGTACCTGATAGTATTAATTTATCACGTTTTGTTTTGTAATTATTGCCACAATCATCTATTATTTCAATTTTGTGTTCATCATTTAAATCAAACTTAATACCTGGCTTTACCCTTATTTGTCGGGTTTTACCTCTTGGTCTAAATCTGATATGGTCATAAACTTTTCCATCATAAACAATAGTACCTTCACCTAAGTAATCATAACCTAAATATTGTGTAATATTATCAGTACCATTACCAATATATTGTTCTGCTATTGATGCTTTAGTAACAATAGTTAAATTTTGAAGTGGTTTAATATTAGAAATACTGTATCCATTAAAATCTGCATCACCATCATAAACATAATAGGCATAATTGCTTTCAGTATGGTTTTGATCTGGAAAAATTTTACTATAACCATTAGTTGTAGTAATATTAACTCGATAGCGAATTAAACTGCGATGAACTTGAACCGATGATGGAATTGTGGCCGTATATATACCATCATTTGCTAAAGAATCTGCTCCCATGCTATTGTCTAACATATTTATACTAAACCAGTTAGCTTGGTAGGCCGCATCAGACTTTGCAATATAACTGCCAGCATTCATTGCTTGATATTCTAATTTTACTGTAAGAATGTTGGCATAGTTTTCAAAGCCATCAAACGATGCTTTAATAACAACATTATCTCCACCAATAGGGTTGTTTGGTTTTTTTGATACTTTTTCTAATACAGGCAAATCGTTTTGATTGCCATTAAATATTGAATTTTGAGCCTTTGGAGTTGGGTTATCAGCTAACCAACTACCTCCATGTCTACCATTCAAAACCGGATTTATTTTTTGAATAGATTTTGCTACTTTATTATTTTTTGATTCAAAATAAGTTACATTAGATGGACTGTAGGGGATTGCTTCTGTTGTTTCGTAATCATCAAATCTTACTGCAGGCCATTCATCCCAACTTTTATAGTCTACTTTGTCTATAATTAAAAAGTTTTCGTTTCTTAAAATTATATTGTCTTCTTCGCCGCTTAAATTTCCAGTATATGGCCCTAATGCACCAGTAAAATTAAGTTTTGCCTGGCATTCTGCTGGGTCTGAGGCAATTACTAAATATTCTCCCGAGTTAATTATTGTTCCGGCAGGAAAATCGTAGTTGATTGCATCAGTAAAGACCCAACCTGATATATCGATGGGAGTTATATCATCATTATAAATTTCAATAAAATCAATGTCGCTTTGTAATTCTATTGATCTGTAGTTAACTTCATTTATAACAATTTTTTCTACTAATGCGGGCTTCCTATTTACGCTATTATTAGTAGGTAATCCTTTAATCACGTTAAACGAAGTCGTTTTATCAAAAGATACGGTATTAGCCGTTAATTCTTCTGTAGTATCTAAATCGTTAATTGCATTTGATGTTTCATTATTCGTAAATTTAATGCTTTCAATATTTAAATTTTGAGATAACAAATTTAAAGGAAAAATAAATACAACACCTAAAACAAAAAAATTGAATAATAAGGCGTAAAGAGTGTTTAAACAGGTTTCTTGTATCATAACTTAAAGCGAATTGTGTAATATTTTAAAATAAAAAAGAAGAACCATTAAATTTAAAACAACAATCAATAAGATGTTAGTTCTTAACTGAAATAAAATGATTTCAAAAAGTAGATAACATAAATTATGCCAATCAAATAAATTATTAGCATATTTGATAATGTCAAAACTGCTAAAACTCCTATAATTATCTTAAATTACAAATCAAAATTTTATTTAGAATTGAATTTAAGGACTTGCAGCAGAGAATAATTAATATGAATTATAAGTAATTTAAATGAAATGTTAATTAATTCCAAAAAAATCATTACACGAAATTGAATTTCTGGTATAGAAAGTTGAATATTTTTAATTTTCCCCTAATTTATACTTCTCTTCCGCTGCTTAAAGCTTTTTTATTTAAAAAATAAAATGAACTTCAAAAAACATAAAATATTTTTTTATAACTAAAATTTGCTGATTTTCAGTATACTATAAACACCATTTGGTGGCATAGTTTTTAGTCTTTAAGTCATTAATTATAATAAAATTAACCTACTATTAAAAAAAATGATATATACTTTAAATCTTGAAACTATATAATTACATTTACACAATGTTCAAATAAAATAAAACTTTCAAATTGTTTGTTTTTTTTGAACAAATTCTAACCATAGACGTATTTAAACAATATAAGAAGGTCTATCGACTTTTTTGATTTAATCGTTTTTTATATAAGTTTGACTAAAATTCTATATTATAATAAACAAATTTGGAGCAGATGATTAATATATTTGTTAATATAAATGAATTTAATGGCTATTTTAAGATAGACTTTAGATCTATTTTTCTGTTTAAATGTGTTTATAATTATAGTTTAAGTAGTAAACTGATTAGTATTTATCATTTTGCTCTTTGTATGTGTCAAAAAAAAATACCATCACTTTTTTTATACCCTTCAAAAAGATATTTAATTAATTATTGTAAAATAGCATGAAAAAAATTAACATTATTTCTCGATTTTTCGAATTTGCTTTTTTGTGGACAGCCTTACTTGGCCTGTCTTTTATAAGCAATGCACAACCGTGTGATCCTCCGGTAGAGTTTTGTCCCAATTTGGGTGAATCTTTTACCATAACTCCTCCAACAACATTTGCAGATGGAGCCTGGTTTGATGCAAACGGTGTTAACCTGGGCTCTGGTGATGCAACCGGAGCCATTACTATTACAGAACCAGGTACTTATTCTTATTTAGGTTCTGATGCCGATGGTTGTCCTGTCGAAACTTGTTGTCCTATCGAAATTGTTCAACCTTGTTCCTGTTTCGAGCCTCTCGAACTCTGCGTTAATTTAGGTGAAGTTGTCGATATTACTCCCCCGGCTGTACTCGCTGGAGGTGAATGGTTTGATGAAAACGGCGTAAGCCTCGGAGCTGGTGATGCAAACGGCTTAATAACAGTCAGCGCAGGTGGTAGCTATACCTATTCTGGTGATGATCCTAACGGATGTCCAACAGAAACCTGTTGCCCTATTGTAGTAACAGAAATTTGTTGTTCTGACGGCCCAGATAAAGATGGTGACGGCGTTGCAGATGCAGATGATCCTGATAAAGATAACGACGGTATTTTAAATGTCGATGAAGATGTTTCAATTCCTGGTGATTGTAATACGCCAGACTTGAGTGCCTTATTTGGTGACCCTGCTGCTAATACAACTTTAGCAGGTGTAACTATTGGTGGTGCTACTATAACCTTAACCAATACCTTTACAGGTGGTGCCGGCCAAGATGAAGATATAATAAATGCCAGTCAAACTACTGGTGATTTGGGTATTCGTCAAGGTGTTTTAAATTCACCAGACGCAGGCGACCAAATGATCAATACATATACCTTTAGCCAACCAGTTTGTAATTTAAGAATGACGGTTTGGGATATTGATAGAACAGATCTTTTAACAGTTGAAGGGTCCAATGGAGGCGTTCCAGTAACGATGACAGTTATTAACCCAGGAGCATTGTTAGATTCTGTAACAGGTTCTGGAACAACTCTGATAACAGCAGATGAAGATGGAAATTTACAAGATCCTGGTGGAACAGACTATGGTTTCGTGGTAGTGTTTGACGATTGTGTTGATGAAGTAGTATATACTTTTAATAATGAAGGTGATGTAAACAATACAGGTGGTTCTTATTCTGTAACCTTTACTGAAGGTTGTGGTGCATCTGTTTTAAGTACCGATACTGATGGCGATGGTGTACCTAACTGTTTAGATTTAGATTCAGATAATGATGGTATTCCAGATGCAATTGAGGCATGTGGGGATATATCATTAATATTAGAAGATTGTTCTTTAGATTTTGATGGAGACGGAGAATATAATTTAGATGCTACTGGTTGCCCAACAGGGGTATTACTCAATATTTGTGCTCAAGCACCAATTGATTCAGATGGAGATGGAATACCAGATTTCTTAGATTTAGATTCTGATAATGATGGATGTGCCGATGCTGTTGAATCATCATCAAATACTAACCCTAATGTAAATGAAGAAACTTTTGAAAATCCAGCAGTTGATATTTGTGGATTAGTACTTGCTGGCACCTTCGCTCCTTGTCAAGTTCCAGTTACAACCTCTTGGATTAATCCAGGAGATGATAATTGTGATGGATGTCCAACAGATGGCCCAGACAAAGATAGAGATGGCGTGCCTGATTCAGCAGATATTGATGATGATAATGATGGTATATTAGATGTTGATGAAGGTTGTATAACTGTGCCAGATTTCTGTAGTACACCGGATTTAGCTTCTTTAGATGGTACTACTACAAATGGTTTAGGTGTCTTTAATGGAGCTAATCTTACAGCTGGTAATGCAGTAATAACTGGTACTCGCACATTTGGTGGCGATGCTCAATTAGATGAGGATGAAATAAATCCTTCTCAAACCACAGGTGAAGTAGCTATTAGACAAGGCTTGTCTGTTTCCGATGGCCCAGCCGACTTCGTTGAAAATACTTACTCATTTAGTGAACCAGTTTGTAACTTAGTAATACCAGTATGGGATATTGACCGTACAGATGAATTAACAATTACAGCTAATGGTCCAAATGGCCCTGTATCTATGACTTTAAGCAATATTGGAGTAGAGCTTGGCAATGATCCTGGTGATGTTGTTGCAGGTAGCGGAACCACAGCTATTAACATAGTTGAGACTGGAAATTTACAATATGCTTCAGGGCCAGACTATGCTTTTACAGTTACTTTTGATGATTGCGTGAATGATGTTGTTTTTACCTTTTGGAATAATACAGATGGAAACAATACAGGTGGTTCTTACAGTCTTGCATTCTTAGAAGGATGTACCCTGCCTGAAGATTGCGTAGGCGTAGATACTGATGGAGATGGATTCCCAGATCATTTAGATAATGATTCTGATAACGATGGTATTCCAGATGCAGTTGAGGCATGTGGTGATATCACACTTGTTTTAGAAAGGTGCATGTTAGATAATGATAACAATGCTATTTATCCTGATGCAAATGGCGATGGTTGTAGAGATGGCTTAGTAAGCACGGCATGTGCCGAAGCACCTATAGATACAGACGGAGATGGAATACCAGATTTTAGAGACTTAGATAGTGATGGAGATGGTTGTGCGGATTCAGTTGAAGCAGGAAGTGAAGAAGGTAATCCAGGCGTAAATGATCTTGCTTTTGCAGATCCTGCTGCTATAACCGATGCTTGTGGTTTGGTATTATTTAATGGAGATCCTACTTGCTTTGTACCAACAGATGAAATTTGGATTGATCCAACATTTAGCGGCTGTTGTGAAGAAGTAGCCGGTGTAGTATTTTTTGATAATGATAACGACGGTTGTCAGGCAGATCCATTAGATGGTGTGCCAGGTGTTACCGTTGAACTTTTAGCTTGTAATGCCGATGGAACAACAACCCCGGTTGCCACAACTACTACTGGAGCTGATGGTAGTTATGTATTCAATCAAACAGTAGAAGGTAGTGAAGTTTGTTTAGATCCAGATTTAACCTACCAAACACAAATAAGTAATTTACCAGCAGGTTATGCAAATAGTACAGGCGATGCCGATGCAAATGCCGATGGCGCAAGCGACTGCCCGGGCGATGAAGATGATTCTCCTGGCAATGATGGTGTATCAGCTTGTTATGATCCGGAAGATGATGATACAACTGATGGCGACGATGACCAAAATATAGACTTTGGTATTTTCCTATGCGAACACGTAGCAGGTGTAGTATTTTTTGATTTAGATAATGATGGCTGTCAAGCCGATGCAGCCGATGGAGTACCCGGTGTAACCGTTGAGTTAGCAGCTTGTAATCCAGACGGAACAACCACTGTATTAAGCAGCACGGTAACAGGGGCAGATGGTTCATATGAATTTGGTCCCGATGCAGGCCCGGATAATCTATGTTTAGATCCGGCAGTTACCTATCAAACACAAATAAGTAATACCCCGCCAGGCTTTTTAAACAGCACAGGCGACGCCAGTGCAGGTTGTGCAGGTGATGAAGATGATTCACCAGGAAACGACGGCGTATCAGAATGTTACAATCCAACCGATGATGACGCAGGTGATGGCGATGGTGATGAAAATATAGACTTTGGTATCTATCCTTGCGAACACGTAGAAGGTGTAGTATTTTTTGATAATGATAATGATGGCTGTCAAGCCGATGCCGCCGATGGTGTACCCGGTGTAACGGTAGAGTTAGCAGCTTGTAATCCAGACGGAACAACAACTGTATTAAGCAGCACGGTAACAGATGCCGATGGTTCTTATGAATTTGGTCCAGATGCTGGTCCGGATAATTTATGTTTGGATCCCGCTGTAACCTACTTAACACAAATAAGTAATTTACCACCTGGATATGATAATAGCACAGGCGATGCGAGTGCAGGTTGTGCAGGTGACGAAGATGATTCACCAGGTAACGATGGCGTATCAGAATGTTACAATCCCACAGATGATGATGCAGGCGATGGCGACGGCGATGAAAATATAGACTTCGGTATTTACTGTAATGTTGATCCTGGAACTTTAACAGGTGCATTCGAATTTTGTATTACAGACGGCATGCCAGACTTTATTCCGGCAGGTTCTATAGAGCCAGTATTCAGTGGTTCAGTGGCTACATTTAACCAATGGGTAATTACAGATGCTGGAGGCGTTATATCAGGTTTACCTGCAGATATTTATGCAGTAAATTTTGAAGGAATTGATTTGGGAACTTGTTTAATTTGGAATTTAGCTTTTGAAGACGGACTAACTGGAGCAGATGTTGGAAATACCGCCCCAGATGACTTAGATGGCTGTTTTGCATTATCTAACCCAATAGAAGTTGTTCGAATAGATTGTTGTGAACAAGTAGCCGGTGTAGTATTCTTTGATAATGATAACGATGGTTGTCAGGCAGATGCCGCTGATGGTGTGCCTGGAGTTACCGTAGAGTTATTAGCTTGTAATGCAGATGGCACAACTACACCAGTAGGCAGTACAGTTACTGGTGCAGATGGCTCTTATGTATTTGGCCCAACCCCTGAAGGTAGTGACTTATGTCTACTTCCAGATGTAACTTATCAAACACAAATAACCAACTTGCCACCAGGCTTTCAAAACAGTACCGGCGATGCCAGCGCAGGTTGTGCAGGCGATGAAGATGATTCCCCATCAAACGATGGCGTATCAGAATGTTACAACCCAACCGATGATGATGGAGACGACGGTGACGGTGATGAAAATATCGATTTTGGTATTTACCCTTGCGAACAAGTAGCCGGTGTAGTATTCTTTGATAATGATAACGATGGTTGCCAGGCAGATGCCGCTGACGGTGTTCCAGGCGTAACAGTAGAATTAGCTGTTTGTAATCCAGATGGAACGACTACAGTATTAGGTAGTACCGCAACAGGTGCCGATGGTTCTTACGTATTTGGTCCTGATGCAGGTCCTGATAACTTATGTTTAGATCCAGCGATGACATATCTTACCCAAATAAGTGATTTACCACCAGGCTTTTTAAACAGCACGGGCGATGCCAGCGCAGGCTGTGCAGGTGACGAAGATGATTCACCATTAAACGATGGCGTATCAGAATGTTACAATCCCACAGATGATGATGGAGACGATGGCGACGGCGATGAAAATATAGACTTCGGTATTTATCCATGCGAGCAAGTAGCCGGTGTAGTATTCTTTGATAATGATAACGATGGTTGTCAGGCAGATGCCGCCGACGGCGTACCAGGCGTAACAGTAGAATTAGCCGTTTGTAATCCAGATGGAACGACTACAGTATTAGGTAGTACCGCAACAGGTGCAGATGGTTCTTACGTATTTGGTCCGGATGCAGGTCCTGATAACTTATGTTTAGATCCAGCCTTAACGTATCAAACCCAAATTAGCGGACTACCACCAGGCTTTTTAAACAGCACCGGTGATGCCAGCGCAGGCTGTGCAGGTGACGAAGATGATTCACCATCAAACGATGGCGTATCAGAATGTTATAATCCAAGCGATGATGATGGTGACGATGGCGACGGTGATGAAAATATCGATTTTGGTATTTACCCTTGCGAACAAGTAGCCGGTGTAGTATTTATAGATTCAAATAATGATGGTTGTCAGGCAGATGCTGCTGATGGAATAGCCGGTGTAACAGTAGAGTTATTATCTTGTAATCCAGATGGAACGACAACC